>ERZ772977.73-NODE-73-length-82425-cov-8.234175_pt1 | contig 82425 bp, 96 predicted proteins | sample MGYA00511131_ERZ772977 | MGnify/ENA primary metagenome ERZ772977 (study PRJEB29015, sample SAMEA2737935) | human oral metagenome | biome: human oral; feature: human-associated habitat; material: dental | place: China | collected 2151 ...
CCGTGTACTCGATGAGGCGGTCGGCGATGGTGGATTTGCCGTGGTCGATGTGGGCGATGATGGAAAAATTGCGGATATGCTTCTGATCCATATAGTTTCTTTCTCCTTCGCTTCCTCTATATTACATCGAACACATCGCGCTGCGTATTTGTGACAAAAATCTCGATCTCTCCGCGCTCCGATGCGAGTTCCGCGCGCAGATGCGCGGCAAGAACGGGCAGCATGGGCGCCTCCGTGCCGAAGTGCCCGGCGTCGATGATGTGCATGCCCTGCTCCACGGCGCGCTGGGCATCGTGGTACTTCACATCGCCCGTGACATAGACATCTGCGCCGCGCCGTACGGCGTCGTCGATAAACTCCGCGCCCGCTCCCCCGCAGACGGCCGCGCGCCGCACGGGGCGCGCGGCAGCTGCGGCAAGGCGCACATGCGTGACGCCGAGGCGCTCCTTCACCGTGCGGGCAAAGTCCTCCACGGTCATCGGTGCGGGGAGCGTCCCCACGCGCCCGATGCTCTCGGTGACGCCGTCCTCCCGGCTCGTGATGACGAAGGAGGAGAGCTTTTCGAGGCCGAGATGCGCGGCGAGCACATCGTTCACGCCGCCATGCGCCGCATCGAGGTTCGTATGTGCCGCTGCGACGGCGATGCCGTGTGTGAGGAGGGCAGCGAGCCGGCGGCCGAGCGGGAGGTCGGTGCGCAGCTGCTTCACACCGCGGAAGATCGCGGGATGATGCGCAACGATCATGTCCGCTTTGCGCTCAATCGCTTCCTGGGTGACAGTGTCGTCCACGTCGAGCGCGACGAGAATGCGCCCGATCTTTTGTGCGAAGCTCCCAACGAGGAGGCCCGGGTTATCCCAGTCCTCTGCCAAATGACGCGGCGCAATGCGCTCAAGGGCATTCATGATGACCTGACAGCTGAGCATAGAAACCTCCTTTATCTGTACATTGGCTCCCCCCGTCACGGCCGGGGAGGCTTTGGCTGGGACGCGCGGCACAGCACCAATAATGTCCGCAATGCTGTGAGCAGCGATACCGTCTCACGATACTCCTCGCTCTGCCGTGCCGTGGTACTCGCGTTCATGCCCTCAGCAGCGCGTGTAAGCTTTGCTATCTTGGCTTCGATGTGCTCCCTGAGCAGGGGATCGCGCTTTTCAAAGAGGCACGCACCGATGTGCAGGAGAGCATCATCGGGCATCGCCGCTGTGCCGTGCTCCGCGCGGATGATCTCATAGAGGCGTCCGCCTGCGCGCGCAAGTGCTTCGTCGACGATGTTCCAGCCGTTCGCATAGAGCCAGCGCCGCAGCTTCGCACCGCCGTTCATCGGCTGGAGGACGAGTGTCGGCGCCCCTGCGAGAACGGCAGGAGCGCCTGCCAATATCTGCACAATGAGCGCGCCGCCCATGCCCGCGATGACGACGGACTCCGCCTCGCCCGGCGTGAGTACAGACAGCCCGTCGCCCTGGCGCACATCGATCTGCTGCGTGAGCCTCTGCGTCCGGATCGTCTGCCGTGCCGCTGCGCACGCGCCCGCGCTGAGATCACCGACGACGGCACGCGGCGCACTGCCCTGCATGACGAGAGTCGCGGCGAGATAGGCATGGTCGCCGCCGATATCGGCAAGCACCGTCCCGTGCGGAACGAACGCCGCCGTCGCCGCGAGCCGCGCATCGAGCTGCATGTGCGCTCCTCCCTTCCTAAGGGAATCCCTAAACATAAGAAAGGAGTGTAACCTCTCCGTTACACTCCTGAATAAACGAATGGCTCCTCGAACTGGACTCGAACCAGTGACATTCTGATTAACAGTCAGACGCTCTACCGACTGAGCTATCGAGGAATGTGTCAGACATGCGTATTATAAGGGCAATGCGCCCCCATGTCAAGAAAAATGTTGCTCGCATAAAAATGAAAGTACATGCTGTAATCAGGGCAAGCGCTGTCCTGCGGCAGGCGGTCGATTCTTAGCCCCTGAGAGGGGGCGATCCCCATGACATGCAATGATCTGCCTGCGCTGCTGTATGCAGCCCTGTTGATCCTCGTCGTGATGAAGGAATACGAATTCCCCGCCGCACTGTCTCCAAACGTTAGGCGGGGTTCTTATTCCAAATAGCTTTTGGGGCTGACCGGTTGCCGACAGCGCCTTTTTATATGTCCATTATATGATATTTCACATATTTCGTCGGCAAATCTTACTCAAGGAAATCGCGCAGCACTTTGCTGCGGCTCGGGTGCCGGAGCTTGCGCAGCGCCTTCGCCTCGATCTGGCGGATGCGCTCGCGCGTCACGCCGAAACTCTGCCCGACCTCCTCGAGCGTGCGCGACCGTCCGTCCTCCAGGCCGAAACGCAGACGCAGAACATTCTTCTCGCGGTCGGTGAGCGTCTCGAGCACCTCCTCGAGCTGCTCGCGCAGGAGCATGAACGATGCTGCCTCCGCAGGCGCGGGCGCCGCCTCGTCCTCGATAAAGTCGCCGAGGTGGGAGTCCTCCTCCTCGCCGATCGGCGTCTCGAGCGACACTGGCTCCTGCGCGATCTTCATGATCTCATGCACACGCGCGACACTGATCCCCATCTCCCGCGCAACCTCCTCGGGGTGTGGGTCGCGCCCGAGTTCCTGCAGGAGCTGCCGCGAGATGCGGACGAGTTTGTTGATCGTCTCGACCATGTGGACGGGGATGCGGATCGTACGCGCCTGATCGGCGATCGCGCGCGTAATCGCCTGCCGAATCCACCATGTCGCATAGGTGCTGAATTTATAGCCCTTGCTGTAATCGAATTTCTCAACGGCCTTCAAGAGGCCGAGATTCCCCTCCTGGATGAGGTCGAGAAACAGCATGCCGCGCCCGACGTAGCGCTTGGCAATGCTGACGACCAGGCGCAGGTTCGCCTCCTCAAGGCGATGCCGCGCACTCTCGTCGCCCGCCTCCATGCGCTGGGCAAGCGCAACCTCCTCCTCTGCCGTGAGCAGCGGCACATGGCCGATCTCCTTGAGGTACATGCGGACAGGATCGTCGACGGCGACGCCCTCCGGAACACTGAGCTCCGTCTCGAGGTCAAGCTCTGCGTCGTCTTTATCGAGATCTTCTTCGAGGTCCGCCGGCTCCTCGCCGATCATCTCTCCGGCCTCTGTATCGTCTACAATCTCCACGTTCCCGTCGATGAGGCGCTGATACAGCATGTCCATCGCGTCGGGGGTCATCATCTGCTGCTCCAGCGCTTCGACCAGCTCGCTGCAGGTGAGCGTATCGCCGTTCGCCTTGCCCCGCTCCAAGAGCTCGTCCATGCGCTCGGTGCCGCGCTCTTCTTCTCGTTCAATCAATGCTGCCGCGGTCTGCATGCTGCCCCCTCCCTTCGCTCTCTAAAATCATCGAAATAAAGCCTATCGTTTCACATATCAAAATAAAAGCAATCAACAAACAGTTTCCTCGGTATCATTCGTACAGATTTTCATGGGTGAGTTCATCCTGGATTCTTTTCACCTGGTTTAATTCGTCAATGTATGCCGCTTTTCCTTCTTGCATCATCTCTTCCGCACGATGCGTGTGCCGCGCGAGCTGCTGCGTCAAATATGCGCGCCGCAGCGTGCCGAGCGCCTCCCGGCAGGAATCCGCCGTCCGCCCGTCCTCTACGAGGGCACGCGAAATCTCCGTGCCCGCATCCGCCGGCAGCGCCGCGATGAAATCGGCATCCAGCGCCCCGCCCTGTGCCAGGCGGCGCTCCATTGAGCGAAAGATCTCCCCAAGGAAGTCGTCGGGAAAGTCGTCTGACGGAACGACGGATAAAATTCTCATGAGAAGATCCGCATCGCGCCAGACTGCAGCAATCAGCTCACGTCCGGCACGCCGCAGGACATCGTCCGGCTGACGCGTCGGCGTGCGCTGCGGCGTCTGCACGGAGGTCTCCCGGGGCCTTCCCTGCCGCAGGTAGCTCCGCAGCGCATCGGCAACGACGCCCTCGTCGAGGAACAGCTCCGCCGCCGTCCGCCGCATGTAAGCGCCGCGTGCGACCTCATCCAGATCCGCGAGCACGGGCAGCATCTCCGCAAGCGCTGCACGCCGTCCGTCAATCCCGTCCGCCATATGCGCACGCACATGCCGCAGACGATATTCGGGCGCGGGCACCGCCGTCTCAACGAGCGCACGGAATGCCTCCGCGCCATGGGTACGGACATATTCGTCGGGATCCTTGCCGTCCGGCAGGAGGAGAACACGCACCTCTGCCGTGCGGCCGCGTACCGCAGCGAGTGCGCGCAGGGTTGCCTCCTGCCCCGCCGCATCGCTGTCATAGCAAAAGACAATGCGCGGCGCGCGGCGCAGCAGCAGCGCCGCATGGTCACTCGTGAACGAGGTGCCGAGCGTCGCTACGACATTCGCTGCGCCCGCCTCCCATGCAGCGATCGCGTCCATATAGCCCTCGACCACAATGGCGCAGCCCTCCTGCGCGATAGCGCGATGTGCACGGTCAAGGCCGAAGAGGAGCTTTCGCTTGTTGAATACGGGCGTCTCCGCCGTATTGAGATATTTCGGCTTCGCATCGCCGAGCGCGCGTCCGCCGAATCCGACGACGCGACCGCGCTCATCCGCGATGGGAATGATGACGCGGTTGCGGAAGCGGTCATAGACTCCGCTCCCGCGCTCACGCACGGCGGCAAGCCCCGCGTCGACGAGAATCTTCTCCGAGATGCCGCGCTTTTTGAATGCATCGGAAAGCTTCGACCACGCATCCGGCGCAAAGCCCAGCTGATAGCGCTCGATCGCTTCATCCGTAATGCCGCGCCCCGCGAGATACGCCTTGCCCGCTGCACCGTAGCGCGTGACGGTGAGGCAGCTGTGGAAAAAATCCCGTGCGAGCGCATTCGCGCGCCGCAGATCGTCCAGCGCCCGCAGGCGCGCCTCCTCACGCGCATCGCGTTTTCGCTCCGGCAGGGGAATACCGAGCTGCTCCGCCTGGCGTTTGATCGCCTCGAACGGTGTGATGTGCTCCATGAGCGATATGAATTTAAATGCATCGCCGCCCGCGTGGCAGCCGAAGCAGTAGAAGAAGCCCTCGGCCGGCACGACGGAGAACGATGCGGTCTTTTCGTTATGGAAGGGACAGCAGCCCCAGTAGCGGTTGCCCTTGCGCTTCAGGGAGACATAGCCCTGCACGACGGCGAGAATGTCGGTCTGAGCGCGCACCTGCTGCACGAACGCCTCCATCCTCGGGTCACGCATAGGTTTCTCCTTTATTAGATTGGTTTGATCGTCATCTGATCGACGGGCGGGATGTAGATCTCGCGGAAGAGCGCGACGGCATAGCTGTCCGTCAGCCCCGCCACGTAGTCTACGACGCACTGCTCGCGTCCCCAGCGCTCCGCCCGCGCGATAAACTCGGGCGGAAGCTTGTCAAAATACACGGTGAAATGGTCCATGAGGGCGCGCAGGACGAATCCCGCCTGCGCCCGCTCGTGTGCGAGCGTCTTGGAGTGATAGATCCGCTCGAACATAAAGCTGCGGAACAGGTCCATCACATGCTGCGTCTCCTCCGAGAAGGCCGCGTCGCCGCGCTCCTCCGAAGTGACGATCATATCCGACACCATGCGCGTGATCATCGCGGACGTATCGATGCCGAACGTATCGCGCACCTCACGGGGCAGTTCCTCGGGAGCGAGAAGCCCCGCGCGCAGGCTGTCGTCATAGTCGTGGCAGAGATAGGCGATGCGGTCGGCAATGCGGACGATCCGCCCCTCAAACGTGCTCGGCATCCCCTTGCCCGTGTGGTTCAGGATACCGTCGCGGACCGCGCCCGTGAGGTTCAGTCCGCGTCCGCCGCGCTCGAGGATCTCGACCATGCGCAGGCTCTGCTCGTTGTGCGCAAAATGTCCCGTGATCTCCGCCACCACGGCCTCGCCTGCATGCCCGAACGGCGTATGCCCGACATCGTGTCCGAGGGCGATCGCCTCCGTCAGATCCTCGTTGAGACGCAACCCGCGCGCGATCGTGCGCGAGATCTGCGACACCTCGAGCGTGTGCGTCATGCGCGTCCGATAGTGGTCGCCCGCAACAATGTAGACCTGCGTCTTGTGCTTGAGCCGGCGAAACGATTTGGAGTGCAGGATGCGGTCACGGTCGCGCTGAAACTTCGTGCGGAAGGGACACTCCTCCATCGGATGACTGCGCTTTGCATCTGCACTGCGCGCTGCCAGCGGCGAGAGGAGCGCATCCTCCTGCGCCTCAAGTCGTTCCCGGACGGTCAAAGGCACCCACCTCCCGGCTATTTGATGACCATGACAGGGATTTTCGCGTTCTCGATCACCTTCTGACTGACGCTGCCGATGAGAACCCCCTTGAGGAGACCCAGGCCGCGGCTGCCCATGATGATCATGTCGCTCTGCTCCTCCTCTGCCACCTCGAGGATGCTCCGCGCGATATGGCCGCTCTTGACATGCTTGCGCGCCTTGCGGTCTCCCGAAAGCTTCTCCCAGATGCGGTCAAAGACAATATGGCTCGGGATGTCCTTGTTGATGTTGCTCGCAACATAGACGAAGTCGAGTTCGGCATCGCATTTCTCCGCGAAGAAAATCGCCTCGTCAACCGCCTTGCAGCCGCTGACGGAACCATCGACCGGAACAAGAATCTTTTTGATCTTGCCCATCATAATCCCTCCTAATCACTCGTTCCTATAGGATTGTTAAGCATGGTTTATCAGTATATTTCGATGATTGGGGCGAAAAATCCTCTCTCTGTGAAAAAAAAGTGTATTTCTACAATTCTCCGGTCTCTGCAAAGCTGAAAAAGCTGTCGCCGGCAACGATCACGTGATCGGTCACCGGGATGCCGAGCACCTTCCCCGCCTCGCACAGCACGCGCGTGAGGCGATCGTCCTCCGCGCTCGGCGCGGGATCGCCGCTCGGATGATTGTGTGCGGCGATGATGTGCGCCGCGCCGCAGCGGATGGCAGGCTCAAACACCTCGCGCGGATGCACAAGCGTATTTGTGAGCGTCCCTGCCGAGACATCCGCGATCATCAGCACCTCATTCTTTGCGGAGAGCGGCAGGACGAAGAAGTGCTCGCGCCGCTCGCCGCGGCAGCGCGGCAGAAGAAGCTCCGCCGCGTCCCGTGCTGCGCGGATGCGCGGCATGCCCTGGCGCCCCTGCTGTGCGCGCCGCCCGAGCTCCAGTGCGGCGAGAACAGTGGCCGCCTTTGCCGTTCCGATGCCCGGAATGCGTGCAAACTCGGCGCAGGGCATGCGGAGGATTTCTCCGAGCCCCGTCTCCTTGAACCGTGCGACAATGCCGCGCGCGAGCTCGAGCACATTCTCCCCCGCGCGCCCCGTCCGCAGGAGGACGGCGAGGAGTTCCGCGTCGCTGAGCGCCGCCGTCCCTTGTGCGATAAGGCGCTCGCGCGGAAGCTCGCCCGCCGGAAGATCATGCAGACGCATCGTCATCCTCCATCCGGACGCCCGCCGTTCGTGCGAGCGCAGCCACGGCATGCAGCGGCAGGCCGACGACATTCGAGAAGGAGCCGTGCAGTTCTTCGATGTAGATCGCCGCGCGCCCCTGGGCCGCATATGCACCGGCCTTGCCCATCGGCTCACCCGTCGCGACATAGGCGTCGATCTCGGCTGCGCTCATCGGGGCAAAGCGCACGGTCGTCTCCGCCGCGTCGGTATACGCCTGCCCGCCGACGACCCATGCGATCCCCGTGATCACCGTATGCGTACGTCCCTCGAGCAGCGCGAGCATGCGGCGCGCGTCCGTGGGATCCTTCGGCTTGCCGAAGGACATATCGCTCAGCACGACCGCGGTATCCGCCCCGAGCACGGCGTGGTCCGGATATTCCTCTGCGACCTTGCGTGCCTTCGTCAGCGCGTTCCGGATCACGGCATCGCGCGGATGCGTGCCGCCCTCTGCCTCATCGACGGCGGGCGTGATCGGAACGAACTGCGCCCCGATCTGGTGCAGGAGCGCGCGGCGGCGCGGCGATGCAGATGCAAGTATAAACATAATCCCTCTCCGACTCGCCCGCGGCGGGGCAAAAAGAGACACCGAAACTGTGTCGGTGTCTCCCACAAATTTCTCTATTCTATTTGATTCTCCCTGCCCCGTTTTTTTCCTGCAAGGAGAATTGTCCCGATTTTTGGACCGCTCAGATCAGATAGCGAAGGTACACATAGACCGTCGAGAGAACGATCGTGAGGATCATCAGGGGGAATCCGATCTTAAAGTAGCGGATGAAGCTGATGTGCACGCCGCGTTCGGATGCCATTCCCGCCACGATGAGGTTCGCGGACGCACCGACGAGGGTGCCGTTGCCTCCGAGACATGCGCCGAGCGCGAGCGCCCACCAGAGCGGCTCGAGGTTCTCGATGCCCATCGTGCCCATGTTCTGAATGAGCGGGATCATCGTTGCAACGAACGGAATGTTGTCGAGCACAGAGGAGATGACGGCGCTCATCCAGAGGATGAGCAGCGCCGTCGCCGTGAGGTCGCCGCCCGTTGTCTCCACTGCGGTCTCCGCGAGCCGTGCGATGATGCCGACCTCGATCAGCCCGCCGACAGCAATAAAGAGCCCGATGAAGAAGAAGATCGTCGGCCACTCGACCGCGTGCATCGCCTTTTCGACCAGATGCTCGCTCCCGCCTGCGAGGAGGAGCAGCAGGAAGCCGCCCGTCAGTGCGATGAGAGACGACTCGATGTGCGTAAAGGAATGCGTGAAAAATCCGAGGATCGTGAGCCCCAAGACGAAGAGCGAGCGCTTCAGCAGGCTGTGGTCCGTGATCGCCGCTTTCTCATCCATCTGCATGAGCTCCTGCTGCAGCGCGGGCGTCGTGACAAGGCTCCTGCGGTAGGCCGCGGACATGATGAAGAGCACGATCACCATGCAGATGATCGCGATCGGCGCAAGATTCTCGATGAACGCAACAAAAGTCAGTTCCTTCACGGCGCTGCCGATCATGATGTTCGGCGGATCGCCGATGAGCGTCGCCGTGCCGCCGATGTTCGACGCGATGATCTGCGTCAGGAGATACGGCATCGGATCGAGCTTCAGGATCTTTGTGATGCTGAATGTCACCGGTACCATGAGGAGTACGGTGGTCACATTGTCGAGGAACGCGGAGAACACCGCCGTGATGATGCAGAGATAGACGAGGATGCGCCGCGGCTCCGCCTTTGCCGATTTTGCCGCCTTGATCGCGACGTAGTCAAAGAGCCCCGTCTCCTTCGTCACGCCGACGAGCACCATCATGCCGACGAGGAGTCCGAGCGTCTCAAAGTCCACATGATGCAGCGCCGTCTCCTGCGAAAGAATGCCGAGCAGCATCATAAGCACTGCGCCGATCATCGCCGCGACCGTTCGGTGGATCTTCTCCGAAACGATCACCATATACATCACGACAAAGATAATTCCAGCCAATGTTTCCATGCAAGCGCCTCCTTTGATGGGGGTGTTGTATTCTGCGGGCAGCTCCTCCGAACAGCCGCCGCGTGCGATTTCATTCATTCTATCATAAGGGCGGAAGAGGTGACAAGTTTTTTTCAAAGAACAATCGGTCGATCGTCATGATTCCAATCAAAAAGAGCCGCACCCGATCGGATACGGCTCAAACTGCGCGTCAGCGCGCCTGTCTCTCTATGAAATGTCGATGCCGTTGTCCTGCGCCAGCTTGCGGATGATCAGCTCGGGCAGCTCCGCCGCCTTTGCCGTTACGGCAGGTGCAATGCCCGCACGCAGGAGATTCACCGCCACACGGATCACACCCTGCTTGCGCCCGCGCAGCTCGCCCTCGGCGAAGCCCTCTTCCTTGCCCGCCTCCCTGCCCCGTTCCCACGCGGTCTGCAGGTCTTCCTCAAATTCTGCGCGCAGAGCCTCCGCACGCTGAACACTCGTCATGCGAATGAACTCTTTCTCCTCGGATTCTCCCATCGATTTTCCACCCTTTCCGCCGCTGCGTATATTCCGCCGAAAGATTCCGCGCGCGGATCCAAGGGCGGACCTGTGCGGGACTCTCGTCTCTTCCCTTTTTACAGATCTGTTCTACAAAAATACGCCCGCATGAACGCACTGTTGTTCATGCGGGCGTATTTTTCAAAGCATCAGACAAACTGCTCAGATGCATTCCCTCCGATCGGATTCTCTCATGCTGTTTTTGCTTCGACCGCATCGCCGCGCCCCGTGCTGAGTTCGACCACATACGGATCACCGAACATCTCACGCGTCGCGTCGCTGTGGATATCCTCCTCCAACGAGCGCAGCGAACGTGCAAGAGACTCGATGTCAACTTCGTATGCCTCACCGCCCATGCGGTGCAGCTGCCGGATCTGCTCGCGGTACGCAAGGCGCTGTGCGCGCATGCCCTCGATGAGAGCGTCGTCCTTAGCGGGATAAATCGCCGCCGCACGCACCATTGCATTGACCGGGATCCGTTTTGCCGGGTCGTCCAGTACGGATGCAAGTGATAATACAGCCATCACTGCCACCTCATTTCCTTATGAGTATTTTGAACCACTGCATTTTTATGCTGTCAGTGTTCCTTTGGTCTGCGCCGACCCATCGACGCAGGCCCGTTGAGACACTTCCCTTGTCCCGTCTATTATTATAGATGCTTTTTGAGAGCTTGAACATAGTTCTTTTTTCCTATTTTTGAACTTTCTCTCAATGCATCATATTTGTTTATTCCTATGATATGAAATTTTTATGAAAATATTTTCTATTATGCTATTGAATTTCATTCTCCCATATGCTATATTATCTGCAGGCTTTCGTTTGAAACAGCATCTCACACAAGGGATGCGGTTTCCAGAGCTCTCCTAAAATATAATACACAGCAAAAACACCCCGCAGCTGCTCATTGCGGGGTGTTTTTGTATGTCAGGCAGGCGCGCCCGCTTCATGCGGGATATGACAGTCCCGCCCCTTGATGTGGTCATACAGCCAGCGCGCAAGAAAGTCGAGGATGTTCAGCAGAGATTCCTGCTGGTTCTCGTCGATCGCGTCAAAGTCGATCGCTCCGACCTTTTTCATAAAGCGCAGGTGCAGCGCACGATGGCTGAATCGGTGCGGATCGCCGATGTGCTCCATATACGCCTCCTCATGCGCAAAATGCGTGCCCGCATAGGAGGCAAGCTCATCCAGAATCGCGACGATGTGATCGTATTTATCGTCTGCCGTGCTCTCCATCACGAGATCATAACACGCATTTGCCAGATCAAAGAGTTTGCTGTGCTGTTCGTCCACGGACGCAATGCCCGTCAGATAGTCATCGGTAAATTCGTACTTCATGCTCTCCCCGCCTTTTCTCTCTCAGTCCCATCCTTGGAGTTCCCAGTAGCGCTCCGCAGCGTCGATCACGGAAAAAAATCCATTCGGGCGCCGTGCATCCGTCCGAACGCGCGTCAGCCGATACCGTCCGTCCGCCTGCCGCGTCAGCTCGAGTGTGACGGAGGCTTCAGGCAGAAGCTGCCCATATGTCGTCTCATTCCCGCGCACGATGCAGTCTGCCTCGGCGCGGCCCTCCTGTACGCGCACAGGATCCGCTGCGGCCGTATAGCTTGCAGCAGCGGCGCGCATCTCATCAGATGCCCAGCGTGCTCTCCCCTCCTCCTTGGTCACGGGAACGCGCGCATCGTCGAAGTAGTAGTCCAGCATCATGCGCGCAAAAGCGATGTCCGCCGTGCGCCGCTCCGCCATATAGGCGCGCAGGAAAGCGGCATCGTGGCGGAAGAACCAATCCGACGGATGCCGCTCATGGAGCGCGTCGATATTGTCCGCAATGAGTGCCGCCGCATCCTCATGCATTCCTGCGAGCACCGCCTCCGTATCGACGTACTGCTCAAAGAGCGCGCGGTCCTCGGTCTGCACTGCACGCGCAATCTGCACGAGGGCGTAATCCGGCGTGCGTTCGCGCTGGCGGCAGCAGCCCGCATATGCCCCGCCGATCAAAGCCGCCGCGATGAGCACGACGGCGCCGATGCGCAGAGTTCTTATGAGAATCGCCTCCTCCGTATGCGGCAGTTACTTCCCCGCGGCCCTAAAACTCTGCACGCGCCGCTCTGCCTCACCCGCAGCATAGGCAAAGTGCGTGCGCAGATAGGCATCCACCGTCTGCCCGATGTACTTTTTCCCCACGAGGTCGGGGTGCAGGCCGTCGGTTGTGTATTCCGCCTCGAGCTCTCCGTCGGCATCCGAGAGAACGGTCGACACATCGACGCTGTACTCCTGCTGCATGACCCAATTGTTGATATAGTCGCGATGGGTCCACCAATCGGCCGGCGGCGTCATGATGTCCATGCGCGCCGCCATCAGCGCGGGACGAATGGGCGTCGCGGTGAGGAAGACCGGCGTGATCCCATGCGCCCGGCATTTGTCCCGCAGCGCGGCGAGATGACGCACGCTCTCGGCGCCATAGACGCCGGAACGATAGTCGTTCACACCGCCCATGATGATGAGAACGCGCGGCGCAAACGGCAGGACGTCATGCTCAAAACGCGCGAGCATATCCGCGGTCGTATCGCCGCTGCGGCCGAGGTTCTTTACGGGAACGGTGCAGTAGGTCTCCCAGTCGTACAGGAGGTACGAGGGCGGCACGCTGATCGCGCCGCCGCCGTGCGTGATGCTGTCGCCGATCGCGGCGATCGGCGTGTGGCCGATGACGTCGAACGCGCCCATCTCCGACCAGTCGGAGATGGGCGTGCCCGCCGATGTCACGCCGCGGACACGGTAGGTATAATGCCCCGGCACGGTAAACGCGGAGGTGTCATAGACATCATGCGCGCCGCCGCGCAGCGTATGCAGCAAAATGCTGCGGCCCCCTTCGCGGCGATAGACCTCGACCTCATGGTGCATTTGCCCGCTGAGGGGGATCCACGAGTAGGCGGGGTAGAGCGGCGCGTACGCCATCTCCCCGAACTCGGCCGTGAGAACGGGCGCTGCGGGATCCTCGGCCAAGCGCGGCACGGCCTCAGGATTCGACGGCTGTGCCAGAGGCGTGCCGCGATAGTCGAGCGGCTGCACGCTCCAGTACAATCCCTCGTCCGCGCCGTGCGCACCGAGGGGCAGATGCACGCCCGTGGTATAGACGCGCTCCGCGCTCACAACCGTCGTCATCGTCCCCCCCGGAGCGCCGTGCAAAATGCGCACCGCATACCGCACTGCGCCGGGATATGCCTTCCAATGCAGCATAACGGAGGAAGCGCGCGCGTTCTCCAGCCTTTCGCCTTCCGTCTGTGCCTTTATGTCCTGTGCTTTGCGCGCTGCCGCGCCCATCTGCGCCGTTCCCCGATCCACCTGTCTCACAGCGGCCGACGCGGGCAGCGCGGCAAATAGGACACATACGGCAAGGAGCGCCCCCACGCTCCGCCCAAACATCCGAACCTGCATTCAATCCTCTTCCACATATTTGATGTATTCTTCTCCGATGGCATCCTTTGCCGCCGCGACGACAGGCGCAAGAAGGCTGCGCGCCTCTGCCGGCGCCGGTGCCGCCGCCGTCACGCGCACGAGCACGCCGTCCTCCTTTGCATAGGTCGCGACGGTGGGGTTCTCTCCGTCCACGAGGCTGCCGAGCCGATCGGCAACGGGCGACTCTCCGACGGGGAGCCCCTTCTCCGCCATCGTATAGAGCTTCAGATTCACCGAGATGAATACCTTGTCGCTCTTTCCGCGCAAAAAGCTGCTGCACGCCGTCTCGAACATTGGAATCATCTCCTTCGGCGGCCCGGGGAGCATGATGCACGCGCGGCCGTCCCGCTCGATGATGACACCGGGCGCCGTGCCGTTGTCGTTCTGGAGCACGATCGCCCCCGAGGGCACCGTTGCCTGCTTGCGCATGCTCGTGCTGAGCGGAGTGCCGCGCCGCGCCGCGCGCTCCTCGAGCCGGCGCAGGGCCTCGGGGTCCTCCGTGGGCGTGCAGCCGAAATAGGAGATCAGCATCTCCTTCGTCAGATCGTCCTTCGTGGGGCCGAGCCCCCCTGTCGTAACAACGCAGTCCGCACGCGAGAACGCCACATCGAGCGCCGCACGCAGGCGCTCCGGATTATCGCCGACAACGGTCTGGTAGTATGAGTCCAGCCCCATATGCGCAAGCTTTTTCGCAATGTGCTGCGCATTCGTGTTCAAGATGCTTCCCATGAGCAGCTCCGTGCCCACGCTGATGATTTCAACGACCATACAACTGTCCCTTCTGTTAAGGAAAATATAAATTTTCCACATTATTCTACTACAAAAGGCCTATCCAGAAAAGGTGATTTCCATTTTTTTGTCGAAAATATTCTTACTGTCATTTTTACGCGAAAGAAAGGAACGCTTATGACTTCCTCGAAAAGAATCCTCTGTGCAGCGCTCGCCGCTGCACTGCTCCTGCCCGCGCTCGCGGCTCCGGCGGCAGAGGCCGGCATCGGCGGCGGAATCGGCATCACCTTCCCGACCTCACACTCGTCCGGCAAAGAGGGGCGCACGGCCACCTATGCCGGCGTGCGCGTCGGCGATCTCTCCCAGGAGCTGACCCTCAGAGAAAAGGATGGACAGCTCCAGCTGAAGCTGCGCGTGCGCAACGAAGGAGACGCGCTCTACATGGTAGAGCACCCGACAGGGCAGAACTGCGATTTCGCCCTGCTCGACGCAAAGGGGAACGAGCTCTGGCGCTGGTCCGACGGCATGGCATTCACGCAGGCCTTCCAGACCTATGCGCTCGAACCCGGCACGGCAGAGGAACTGACCGCAGAGATCGACCGCAAGACCTATCAGAAGATCAAGGACAAGGCGGTGCTCGCCGTTGCCGGCCTCACCGATACGGGAATCTTTGTCTCCGCAGAGGTTCCCGCTGCAGGGCGCGGCAAACGCTCTCCCGCATACATCCACGGCGATATTATCTTCGGCAGCGGCGGCTGGACGCGCTGGTAATCCTGCGATATAATGGGGGCGGATCGTTTTTCCGGGAGAAAGCCGCGTTTTGAGAGGAATGCCGGATTGAAGCAAATCATTGTAAATGCCGACGACTTTGGCCGGCACGAATGCATCAACCGTGCGGTGGAGCAGGGTGTCCGGGGCGGCGTCCTGCGCTCCGCCACCATCATGGCGGGCGGAGCCGCATTCGACGATGCGGCGGCGCTCGCTTTGCGCTGTCCGCAGCTCGGCGTCGGCATCCATCTCACCCTTGTGAACGGCACGCCCATCCTGCCGCCCGCAGAGATCCCCTCGCTCGTCACGCAGGAGGGCGTCTTCGCGGACGACCACACGGCGTTCGCCGTTCGGCTGCTGCGCGGCGCAGTCAATCTCAGCGAAGTCCGCGCCGAACTCGCCGCTCAGCTGCGGCGCGTCGAGACAGCGGGCATCCATCCGACGCACGCGGACAGCCACCAGCACATGCACGTCCTGCCCGGCGTCATCGACATCGTACTCGACCTCTGCCGAGAGGCGCATATCCCCGCCATACGCGCGCCGCACGCGCCTCTTTTTGCCGGGCGCTTCGGCGGTGCGGGGCAGCTCATCGGCCGCGCAGGACTTGCCGTGCTCGCGCATCGCGCCGCAGCAAAGGCGCATCGGCGCGGGATCCGCACGCCCGATCATTTTGCCGGCATCGTTGCGGGCGAGGCGGTCGATACGGCAGCACTCGCGGCGATCGCCGCGCATCTCACGGGCGGCACGACCGAGGTCATGCTCCACCCGGGCACCGATAACGATGTGCTCGTCCGCGACTGCCGCTGGGATCACGACTTTGCGGCGGAGCTTGCCGCCGTCTGTGCGCCCGCGGTGCAGGATGCGATCGCAGCGGCAGGGGCCGCGCCCGTAAATTTCCGCACATACGCCGAGGGATAGGATCTCCTCGGATGAGGTTATGACATTTCTCCGCGTCTGTGCTACAATAGACGGAATAACCGAACGATCTCTTCATGAAAGGAGCCGGATGCTCTCTTGGACAGTCCTTTATCCGATTTGATCTGCCTGATTCTCCTCATCGTCTGTCTCACGGCAAACGCGTATTTTGCGCAGATTGAGACAGCGCTCACCGAATCTCACCGCGGCCGTCTCGAACGCCTCGCCGAGGGCGGCGACAATGATGCTGCGCAGGCGCTCACACTGCTCGAACATCCGGCAAAGCCGATTGCCATGGCGCAGGCGGGCGTCACCTGCATGAGTCTCCTCATGGGGCTCGGCATCGGACTCCTCGTCGCTCCCGCATTCGGGCGTTTCCTTGAGAAGCTGCTCCCGGGCATGGAGGTCTTTGCCCCCGCACTCGTGCTCAGCATTTTCGTCATGACCGCGCTGATGCTGCTCTTTGGCGACTTCCTGCCAAAGCAGATCGCGCTCCGCCATCCCGAGGATATTCTGCTGCGCAGTCACCGCAGCATCCGTCTCCTCACCCGTCTGACCGCCGTGCCGAGCGCCGCCCTTGTCTCCGTTTCGCGCGGGCTGCTGCTCCTCTTCGGCGAGAGCCCCGAGGGGCGTTCCTCCGCCACCGAGGACGCGGTGAAAGACCTCATGGAACAGGGCACGGAGGACGGCACGTTTGAAAAGGCCGAGCAGGACATGGTCGACCGCATCTTTCACATGAGCGACCAGACCGCCTCAGCGCTCATGACGCCGCGCACGCAGATCGCGTGGATCGATCTCGCAGAGCCGCAGGCCGAGCAGCTGCGCGTTATCCGCGAGACGCCGCACGACGTGTTCCCCGTCGCCTATGAAAATCTCGACGACTTCCGCGGCGTCGTCTACGCGAAGGAACTGCTCGACGCGGTCTTGGGCGGCGCAGACATCGACCTCGCAGAGTACATCCGAAAGCCGCTCTTCGTCCCGCGGACGATGGAGGGGCTGCGCGTCCTCGAGAAGTTCCGCAGCGGCGATATCCACGAGGCCGTGGTTCTCGACGAATACGGCGGTGTCGTCGGCTTCATCACGATGGGCGACATCATGGAGGAGATCATCGGCGGCGCAGATGACGATGCGCCTGCACGTGCACGTGTGGGGGCCGAGGAGGAGCAAAGCTGGGTCTTTGACGGCCTCTTCCCCATTGACGAGTTCAAGGAGGAATTCGGCATCGACGAGCTCCCCGACGAGGATCACGATCACTTTCACACCCTCGGCGGCTTCGTCACGGCGCAGATCGGACGCATCCCGTCGGTCGGCGAGGTCTGTACGTGGGAGGATTTCACCTTCGAGGTGCTGCGCATGGACCGCGCGCGCGTGGCCCAGATCCGCATGACGCGGACGGAAACCGAGGAATGTGAAGTTTGAGAGGATATGCCCCTCTTTCCCGCTCTTCTCGTTTCCATTCCCCTTCGCCGCCAGATGTATTCCCATCCGCTCAGCTGCCGATGCCCCCACGAAATCATAACGAACAGAGGGAGAAATACCATGAACGAACGCATTTATAACTTCAATCCCGGCCCCGCCGTTCTGCCAGAGGATGTCCTCAGGGAAGTGCAGGCGGAGTTGCTGAACTTCCGCGGCACGGGCATGTCCATCCTCGAGACCAGTCACCGCGCCCCCGCCTACGACGAAGTCCACCAACAGGCAAAGGCGGACATCAAGGAGCTCATGGGGCTCGGCGACGACTATGACGTTGTCTTCACCGCGGGCGGTGCAAGCCAGAGTTTTGCCCTCATCCCGCTGAATTTTGCGAGCAAGGAACATCCCGGCAGCTACGCACTCTCCGGTTCCTTTGCGCAGAAGGCCTATGAAGAGGCCGTTAAGCTTGGTGTCGGCACCGTCGCAGCCTCGACCAAGGAGGAGAACTATGTCCGCGTCCCGGCGCAGGAGGAACTCAAGATCGCGCCGAACGCCGCCTACCTCCACCTCTGCCTCAACAATACCATCTACGGTACGGAGTACCACTACACGCCGGAGACGAACGGTGTTCCCCTCTTTGCCGATATGTCCTCCGACATCCTCTCGCGGCCGTGGGATTTTTCCTCCTATGACTTCATCTACGCCGGCGTGCAGAAGAACCTCGGTCCTGCCGGCGTCGTCCTCAATGTCGCGAAGAAGGACCTCCTCGCATCGAGCCCCGCGGAGCTCCCGACCATGTTCCGCTATGCAACCTTCCAGAAGAACGACTCACTCTACAACACCCCGCCCGTCTTCGCCATCTACATGGTCGGCAAGACCGTCCGCTGGATCAAGGAGCACGGCGGACTCTCTGCCATGGGCGAAGCGAACGCAAAGAAGGCCGCACTCCTCTACGACGCCATCGACAGCTCGAACGGGTTCTACCGCGGGCACGCCAAGAAGGGCAGCCGCTCGCGCATGAACGTCACCTTCCGCCTGCCGAGCGAGGACCTCGAAAAGACTTTCGTCGCCGAGGCCAAGGAGCTCGGTCTCGCCGGCATCAAGGGACACCGCAGCGTCGGCGGCATGCGCGCCTCCATCTACAACGCCATGCCCCTCGCCGGTGTGGAGAAGCTCGCGGCGTTTATGGCGGAGTTCCGCAAAAAGCACTAAAATTCTTTGTTGCATGAACGTCCCTAGCCTTTTTCCAATCGAAAAGCGCAGCAGCTATTCTGCCACGCTTTTCTTGTTGTCTCCTATCGTATCTACATAACGCTCTTTTTATAAAAGTCGCCCATCTAACGTTTCTTCCACATTCGGCCTAAATAATTTATCAAACAAGATGTTATTACGTTGCTTAGCGTCCTTTATAAGTTTGTCATATGAAATCACCTCTATATATGCATTTCTGGAAGCATTGTAACCGAAGTATCCTTCATAATCAGCCGTATGAATCAAGTTCGCATTTTCTGCGGCCAATTTCATCGATTCTGTCAGATCTGCAATTACATAACAGAAAAATGCCGTATTTGATACATTTCCAAAAGGTCTACCATTCCCTTTTTTCACATTGCCATCACAAATTTCCTTTACATATCGCAGAACCTGATTTATTGGATTAGTATCGTCTTTCTGCATATCATCCCTACCAGCTCTCTTAAACTCAATAATAGATATTGAATTAAGTACATCATTTTCTGCAGCAAACGACATTGCTTGATCAAAAATAGCAATATCCATACGATCATCTGATGGTACATTGATTGTAGGTAATGACCTCATTTTTTTATCTGATGCTAAATATTTGTGATATGACAATTTATCATCAATAATCCATAAATTCATCTCCTCAAAAGAAAGGTCATCAGACGTATATTGCATAGGGCAAATAATAGAATGGATCGTTGCCTCTGAGAAATACTTTCCATCTTCTTTGCGCTCCAATGCCTTTTCCAACAAATCTAGCATGCTTTTACGTCTTATGACATATTCTGCTAGGCTAGCCTTACTTATACCAGTGATAGCACCACAATACTCATTAAATATTTTATTAAAATCAGTTTCCATAAATTCACCTCTCTTTATTTTTCCCTCTATCACCTTTGACTGTTCAGCAATATCCAACTCCCATTTCTGCGACGCTCTATGTAGTTCTGTATCAAGCGCTTCATCTTTTACATTGGAAGATATACTATCATAGACTTCCGGTCTATACTTCAATAAATACTTATATTGCGGTTTTACTCTAGCAACATATTCATCTATTCGTTCTCTTTTTCTGGCATTAATTTCTACCAAATCATCATGGAGATAGGCTTGAACATATTCTTTACATGCCCCTATTATTTCCTCTTCTTTGATATATATATCATCAAAAAGAGTTTGATCATCCTCAGCTATCTCAAACTCAAACGCTGTCCGGTTTAACGTCACACAATCATCCAAATACTCACTTATTACGTAGCCTTGATAATAAAAAGTTTGCTCAGCTCCGATTTTCCCCTGCAAATTAGGAATATCTTTACTCAAATTTATAGACTTGACTTCTCGACTATTCGCACAGAGATGAAGCTCATGTTTTGTAACCCCCTCTCTCATTTGAATATGATAGAGTCGGAATTTTTTATTCTTTATGTTCAATTCATCACAATGCAGATTATCTTTGAATGTTTCCTCAAACATAGTATTCAGATTCAATTCAATTCCATCTGAATCCATCAAGATAATCTGCGGGCATTTGCTAGCTGACAAAAAATACAAAAAACAATGTTCTATAATTTTCTTCGCCAAGCTATCTATGGTCACAGGAATTTTCCTTTGATATTTTTCAATACAGTTTTCCAACCTAACTTCTGTATTCCATATATATTCTCCTAGATTTTCTTTAACATTATCCTCTGGGGCAATCTCATGTTCCATATTGAAATCAAATTCCCTAACAAACCATCCCCCTTTTTCTTTATAAGAGCTAACAATGTGCACATTATTAAAAGCCTTTAGCCATAAGAAGCGCCCAATGCCTTTGCATCCTTTTTTTAATTTAAGTGTTGAATAGGCTTCACAAAATGAATCATAATTATCCTTCCCAAATCCACCTCCGTTATCTTTTACAACAAAATTTATAAATGGCGCATTTGTTGCAGTCCCATCTATATTGAACTGTTGAACTGAATCTCGTTCGGCTTTTATAAATACTTTCCCGCATTCTCTATTTTCCGAGTCCTCTATAGATTGTATGGCATTAACTATAGTTTCGAACAAAGGCCATAAAGCTTTATAGGACGGCAAAGAAAAAGCCTGTAACTGACCGTTTAGGTTAAATCGAAAGCTCATTTTCATCCCTCTTTCACTGTTTATATAGACATTATATTCTATCGCACTACAAGAGAAAAGTATCTTTTTATAAATATTACCTCTTAGATCATATACTAAAACCAATTTTCCTTGCATTACTTTCAAGCTCATTCCGAGCGAGTATCATCCGTTTTCATGATCTACGTCATTTATGTACTTTACTGATGCCACAATCTTGCCTTGCTATGAAACTGGCTTCCAAATCCTCGGCCATAGCTCGATTGCCATTACAGCTAATCTTTAAACACACGCCATGCAAAAGACGAAAAATGTATGTAGATCGTTTGATATTTAAGGCACTCGTGACAGACGACAAGACAGTCTTGATGTAGAGGTCCAGCACAGTGATGAAGGCGCAATACCACGCCGTGCTCGCCAACAGCAATATGATTGATTTCTGCAAAATCAGGAAGGGAATACTCTTCCCCGATCTGCCGGAAACCTACGTCATCTTTATCACCGAGCATGACATATGGAAGCGAGGAAAACCACTCTACAAGATGCGCCGAACCTTCGAGGATACCGAGGAGGTATTTAACGACGGTGCTCATATTCTCTACGTCAATGGAAAGTATCAGAGTGAAAGCCCGCTCGGACGTCTCATGCACGACTTCTTTTGCAGTGATCCGAATGATATGTACAGCGACGTGCTCGCCGAGCGCGTATGCTTTTTCAAAGAAGATGAAAAGGGGGTTGCAACTATGTCCAAGGTAATGGAAGAAATACGAAAAGACGGAGAAGTTTAGGGCGCAGAAACGGAGCGCCTAAAGAACATCAAGAACCTCATTGCAAGCCCGGGTATCACTGCCGAGGTTGCCATGGACGCGCTGAAGATTGCCAAGTCCGATCAGCCGAAGTATCTGGCACTCCTCTAAGGAGAAGTCTGCATCACTTTTCTCGTATCCTTCTTCAAAAAGTAATGCACCGTTCGCCAAGTCGTCCCCTCGTCCGCCCTGTCCATGCAAATAACATGGTATGGATAGCCCCATAGACATGGATATTCTGCAAAAATGGCACAAGACAAGGGACGAAATTGCGATTTCATCCTCTTTGCTGCTCATACACCTCCTGCAAAGCCCTCAAAAGTGATGCACAGATGAATGCGAGGATGCTGCACGGGATCCTCGTTTTCTATGTCAACTCCCCTCATTTCGAGCACCATAAAATCCACTTTCAAAATCTCGTGTGCCCAAAATGTACTCAAATTCCTGTTTTTCACCGAAAAATGCGCACAGAAAAGGCTTCGTGGAAATCCCCACGAAGCCTTATTTTTCAATGGCAGAGAGGGTGGGATTCGAACCCACGGTGGCTCATCACCACACTTGATTTCGAGTTACTTAAACGTCGATTTTTCACTCATGCAAATTGCGATCCCCCTTGATATACAAGGCTTCCATTATCCTATATCACCCTATATCGCTCTATTTCGTTCACATGTTGGCTGTCAAAAAGCTGTCAAATTGTAGACAAACAAAAACAGAGGGACGGCGCACGATACACTGTCCCTCTATTTCTTATGTTGCTTTATCCAGTCTTCCCACGATGGGGGTTCACGATTATCTCCCGCCAGATAATGAGATAAAGCGCTACTATACGAGCAACCAACCACATAGCACTCTTTCGAGCAATACTTTCTCCTCCCACTTGGAATTTTTTTTCCACATACCAAACAGGTATGTGGATTGATTTTCTTTAATTCTTCCCATCTCGACAATACCAGAGAGCCTAATCGATTCTCTTTTTCACTACGGCGGCTCTCTCGCCTCTCTTTCTGTCTTGTACTTTTCTTTTGCCGCCTCTCGTCCGTGTTGTTCCCGTAATACCACTCCAGCCCCTGCCGGCTATCTGCTTCTTTCCATGCTTCTTTGGCGCAGTCCGGACAGTACATTTGGCGTGCAGATGCAAAAATAAATTCTCTCCCGCACACCGCGCAGCGTCCCACAGTTTCACCAAGTACGATGGACAAGCCTTCTTTACGTCGGCGCTCATATCGCTCTTTCTGGATTTTTCTCCGTTCTTCGCGGCACTCAGGGCAATACCACGCACGCGGGCCGCCGTCAAAAGTCCCCCCGCACTCTCGACAGGTGCGGGGCGCTTTCGTTGAGATTCCTTTTTTCATTGTCCGAGCCGCTCGATGAGAGCGAGTCTTGCACCTGCACCCATCTCCTCCACCTTGCGGCTGAGTTCCTCGCGCTCCGCTATCGTCCCCGTCGCCACATCGAGAACGTCAAGGTGCAAGCCGCGCACTTTGCGGCGGTCGATTGCACTGCCGCAGATTGCCTCTCCGAGGATTGTCAACTCCTCCGGTGAGAAGTCCGGCAAGGCCTCAAGATCGAGCAGTACGCCGTACCGCTCGACGATCTCATCGAGACGTGCGGAGAAGTTTCCGCCCTCCTGCTTCATTTTGTCTGAGAGGGCTTCGATTGACTCTCCCATGGATATTGTTTTGTTCGCCATTTTTGTTCCTCCTTTGGGGTTCTTACCCTGATAGCCTGCCATCATCAGTACCGGGCGGCTATTCCCGGCAGACGCCCGGAAGGGCGTTTCGGCTCTTATACGTCGACATGATAATGTAAGTCTTGTTTCGTCCACACCTCCGGTCTGTGTTCATCGTATTCAGCGTCCCATTCTTCTGGCTCTGGATTGTAGTACTCAGAGTCCTCTTCAATTTTTGGAAATACCATATATACGCCGTATTTCCACATAATGTCTTCGTCATCGTCCATCTCGACGCCTAACTCCAATGCGTCGAAGTAGGAGTAGTAGCCCTTGTTTGTGTACTCCTCATCATAGCCTACATAATATTCTTTGCCATCAACTTCCCAAACACTCCCGTCTCCAATAATTCTCTTTGCCCATTCCTTATCCATAACTTCCATCATTTTGATTTCCTCCTCTTTCTCTTGGCTTTCGCCCCTAACCTTTATCTTGATTGCATTATATCTAATTTACGTATATTTGTCAAGTTTTTTACGTAACTTTTTTATATTTTTTACGTAATTATTTTAAGGCACAAAAATAAGCCCCAGAGCCGAAGCCCCGGGGCGATGAATTACCACTCTATTATATTGTATGTGACAGTCGCGCCCTTGTAGCGGGAGCCGTCGAAATGTGCAAGTGCCTCAAATCTTCCTTGCTCGTAGCCGACGGTCATAAGCGCCTTGCCGTCAATTACGGATGCACCCGCCTTGATGCGATGATCTTTGCGCAGGTTGATCTTGTAGACGTCAACCTTTTGATCTGCCGGCGGCAGCTCTTTGCCGTCCTTATCCTTTGTGATCGGAGTGACCACAGTACGGTCACTTTTTTCGCGTGCTGCTCTCGGCAGCATCGGGTCGTCCGTCTTGATCTGCCGCTCTACTACCTGCGCCGCCAGCTCGACGGTTGGCGCACTCACATAGTACGTCGCAGCCGGTGCACGTTGTCCCGCCTGTACCTCTGCAAGACGCCGTTGCAGAGCCTCCGCATTGCTCTTAGAGATATCGAGCTGCGACCGCAACGCCTTAACATCTTGCGTCTGCTCCTGCGTCAGGACGGCAGGTTTTTCGGCCGCCGTCTGCTCCGATGCGGAATGTCTGCCAACAGCATACGCAATGCCAACAATCAGTAGACACAAGATCACCAGCAGGGCTGTTTTGTGTTTTGCCACAAAGTCTTTTGCTTTTTGGAGCATTTCGCTCACCTCCTCACTGCGCCGCATAAAATGCGGCCTTGCCGACGATGGTATCCATCTGCGAAAACAGATTCCTTCCGGGGCACGCCGTCCCCATCAGCTCTCTGTGCCCGACGATGTGATCGCGGTCAATCGGGAGGCCGTAATCCGTGCAGACATTGGCCAACAGCATGGCCGTACTCTCGATCTGCGCATCCGTCGGTTCGCCGATCTCAAAGTTTCCGCAGACGTGGATGCCGATGGTGTGCGAGTTCTCTCCCGCCGCATGCGCACCAATCGTCCAATGCGGGCGGCCAATCTCCACTGTTCCATCCTTGCGCACAACATAGTGATAGCCGATACACGTCCACCCCTGCGCCTGATGCGATGCGTTGATCTCCTCCGCAGATAGATCATCATCCGTGGGATTTCCCGTGTGATGCAGGACAATCATATCGGTTGCTCTGCGCGTTTGCAGGTTTCCCGCATCATACGTCAGATGCAGGTCCTTCAGGTTTACTCTTTCCATTATCCTTGTCCTCCTTCTCTTCGTATTGGTCCGGGATTCCGTTGTTATTTTGGTCAATAAACGCTTTGGCCAAAAAACCAATCGCCGCAATCCATGCCGCCCCGCTGATCTCGTGGAGAAAATTTCGGAACTCCACGAGATCGGGCCGCAGCGCAGTATACCAATCATAGAGCCATGCGCTAACGTAGATGGTACAGCCGATAACGAGCATCGCCGCATACCATACTATGTAACGCATGGCCGCATGACTTTTGGTCATGTTGCGCAGGTACTTTTTGCCTTTCCTGAGCCACTGTGAGACTTTGAGCATCGTCTCACCTTCCTCCGAGCGCCCACGTCAGAATCGACGCGAAGATGCCGACGATGGTCGTACTCATCCCAATCGTCCAACAGACGTCATGCTTAAATTCGTCCAGCCGATGATGCGCGGACTTTGTGCTTTCTTCCAGACGGGCAATCCGCTCATTGATTGCATAGAGCTGATCGCGTCCCATCGGCAGTTTTTCCGCAAGGATCTTAATCTGCGCTTTGATGCTCTCGAGCTCGGCCAGTATTTCTCCTCTTGCCACGTTGCGCCTCCTAATTGTTTCTTTATACATAGGGGCGCTATTCCGACGGAGTAACGCCCCTACTCCCTGTGATTACACTTCTTTCTCCGCATGCTCCGCAATGTAGAGGGCGACATCCTCTTGATAGATGACAGGCACGACTTTTTGGCCTTCCGCCTTGCTCTCCTCAGAGATTGCGTATTTTTCATGACGCACGAGGAATGCATAGACGGGAATCATATAGCTGTACTTCTTCATTTTTTCTCACCTCCTTTCAGTGCTTGCAGGGCCTCTTCGATTTCTGTGAGACGCACTTCTTGCGCGGCGACAGCTTCAAATATGGATACGCGTTCTTCGTCGGCTGTTTCTTCCGTCGGATGCGTATCCTCTCCCTTTGGCTCCTCCATTTTTGGAGGACTAAGGACAAGTCCGATATTGGGGTCAAATGTGATAACGTAGCCGACTTTACATTCCACACCCGTAACGTCTACCCAGTAGGTAGAGGGCGAAAATATGCTTCGCCATGTATCAAAGTCGCGTTCGTCTTCGTGGACGGATCGTACTTTGCCATACAATATTTCTGCGTATTTGTTCATTGTGCTCTCCTTTTATGCGGTGCCGTTGGGCTTCTCTTTATTGATACTGTTTGACCATGCGAGTTCCATTGGGGTTGATTCTCGCGATCCTACTTTTGGAGGATGTACCCCATCCTCAATATAGAAATTCCCAAGTTGGAAATATGTAACCGCAACTATATCATCTCCTTCCGGCCCTGCTTCTGTATAAGACATATAGTGGTATGTCTTCCCTTCCTCTACTTTTATATAGCGATATCTTTCATCAAGCCCAAACATCTGCAAAACAGTGACGCCTTTCGGAACGGTAAATGTTCCCGTTCCTTGCACGGTGATACTCCCCGGCGTAATTCCGCCCTGCTTTAGGATGGCAAGCGATACTCCATTCTTCTCCTGCCGGCCACTGGTCGCTTCGCTTTCGGTGACAGCCCCCAGTGCGGCGAAGCAGTCCACGCCGTCTACATGGAGCGGCAGGACGCCTCCCATCGCGTTCGCCTCTTCCTTTGTTGAGTAGAGCGTGCAGGATTCGACGGTTCCTTTTGTGTTTTGCAGTTTGAGTTTTTTAACAAGTTCCGCCATGATCTCACTCCACCCAGATTTTTGTTCCGTTGGCAAACGTCAGGACATTTGTGCTGAGCGCCGATGCCGTCGAGGCATTTCCCTCTACTCCCCCATCAGCTTTGATCTTTCCGGTAGCAGTCAGAGCAGGTACCGTGAGCGCACCTGTCATGCTGTCGCCGGATTTCGCGACAAATTTAGAGGCGTTCTGCTGGTCGAGCTCCTGGAATTTTTTATCCAGATCTGCTTTGGAGTACGTGCCGACGGCTTTTTGCGCGGCCTCTGCGGAGGCGGCTGCACTTTTCGCGCTCTCCTGTGCACTCTTTGCGGCAGATTCGGCTTTGTCGACTTCGACGTTGATTCCGTCGATGTGCTGTTTCATGGAGGTAATATTTTCCTCCATTGCCTTGACGTGCGTTTCGGATGCGGCGCTTGCCGTTTGGCTTTTGCCGGCTTCCTGTCTGCTCTGCTCTGCTTCCGTTCGCGCCGTTTGCGCTGCGCCCGCGGCGGATTCGGCGGCACGCCGATGTTCCTCTGCGGTATTTTTTGCATTGGTTGCGAGGACAACATCGAGCGACGCGTTGCTTTCGCTTTCCTGTGCGTTCTGTGCGGCCTGCTGCGCCGCAGATGCGCTTTGCTGTGCGGCGCGGAGATTATCAGAGACGGCCGCACCGGTCTCAAATATCCGATGCACAAGTTCCGAGGGGTCAATCCCGCTTCCGTGCTGGACCATAACCGCCCGCCCGATGGCCTCCTCATGCTCCTGCATGATGGCTGTTGCCTTATCCGCCATCGCCTCGATATACGGCAGCGGATATTTCTCTCCGAGATCGGTCAGCTGATCGACGGACGTTTTACGATAGATTGTGATATTCTTTCCGGCCGGCAGTTTCGGCGGCTGTGCATGTTCCGCGGGCGTCTGTCCGGGGGCATATCCCGGATAGTGGACGACCTTCGCAGCCGCATCCACAAAGTAATCCCGCGTGATCTCCGTTGTAACCTCCGTCGCTGTATCATAGATGGCAACGTGGATGTTGTCCGCGGACGATATCGCAAAGGCAAAAGGGAATACGGTCGTATTTCCATCGCCGCGATAGGTCACCGAGGTTTTCCGATTTTCGATCATGTGAGTTCTCCTTTCCCTGATTCACTTACCGCGCACCGCGCGTATTCTTCTTTGGTTTTTTCGGCTTCTCCGGCTTCGGTAGTGGCTCCTCTGCGCGCAGTTTTTTGTCAAAGAGGACGCTGCGCATGACGTTGCGGAAATCCTTGTCGTAGTAGTTGTCAGTCTCCATCATGTCTGCCGCATATTGCAGCGCCGAGAATATCCCGTCCGTGATCGTATTCGTGACGCCCGTGCTTGCGGCCGTGAATGTGCTCGTCGCTTGTGCAGCGGATTTTGCGATATCCAGATAGCCGATTTCCTTCTCCGGCTTCTTGTACTTTTTCGCTTCTTCGTACGCCTTGCGCTGCTTCGGCGTCATCTTCTTGACCCGCTCGCGCTCCTTTGCCTCCTTCTCCTCGCGTTCGAGGTCTTTCTTTCCTTTCTGGATCATGAGATTTACAGTCGCCTGCACCTGCTTTGCGCCGCGTGTGAGCACGGATCCGAGTTCAAAATTTCGACCGTAGGTCGTGCCGTCGAACACCGCGCTCCCGATCAGCCCCGCAACATCGCGGACAATCGGCAGGGTTCCCGTTCCCGTGGAGAGGAGGTTCTTGCCAAATACGCTCATAAAGCGCTCATAGTCCGATACCTCTTCTTTTTTTGTCTCCCCTGTTTTCGGGTCTTTAACCGTCCGATACCGGTCTTTCTCATCGTCACCCTCGAGGCCGAGCGCGAATTTCAACCCAGCGCCGATGAGCGTTACGAGCACGATGCGATAGATAACGGCACGCGCAAGCGGCATCCATACATGCATATACTTGTAGCCATGCGCATCGTATTTGCCCTTAAAATGCGCTTCGAGGATCGCATTAAACTGTGTATTGAAAAAGGAGTAGAAGGACGTGAGCATCTTGACGGCTTCATTTCTGGAGCGTTGGACCTCTGCGAGGTCTTTTGTCTGCCCCGATCCGAACACATCACGCACGGCCGCATCCGCTTTTTGGACAGCGCGCAGCTCTGCTTCCTCGATGATTTCGCGGCCCTCCCGTATCGGCAGTTCGGACGCGCGTTCGAGCCGGTGCCCTGCTTCGTAGAATTCCTTTTCTCTATCCTTGATCTTAGCCTCCCATCTCTGCTGCTCTTCGATGAGCTCCTGATCGGAGAGCGCCGCATATCTGGATTCCCGCATTCTTTCAGGATCCATATACCGGCGTTCCTCCGCCTCATCCCGCAGATAGTAGAGTTCCTTGCGCATATCATAGGTTTCTGCGCGCAGACGCTCGACGTTCTCCTGTGCCTTCTGATACGCCCGCTTGTTCTCTTCGTTCTCACGGTTGATCTCTGCGAGCATCTCCGGAAATGCGTTTTTGTAGGCACGGCACCAGAGGGGCTTAGACAGCATGAGATCGGTTTGCGCGAGCGCCCAGTAGGCATTATCCCGAAGGAATTCGACGGGCGTATACGTCGGGTCAAAGAGGCGCTTATCATGGCGCAAGTCGCGTTCCATGTTGTTGATGCGGTCCGACATAAATATGGACTTATGGAGGAGATCATCCATCTCCTTTTTGTTGGCGTAGTAGTCCGCAATCGCGGCGTTTGCCTCCACGGCGCCGAGCTTATCCATCATCGGCCCGATGTTGGATGCGTTTTCGACGACCGGCCACAACCGCCATCCCATGATTGCCATGGTAGAGTTTCGGCGCAGCGCCGCCATCGTCCGGCTGATTGCCGTTGCTGCACGGTCACTGCTGCCGTCCGCGGCGATTGCCCACGTATCCAGCACCCATTGATTGAGGCTATCCCAGAACGGCATGCCATAGGTCGATGTAACGTATGCCTTAAACTCCGCATTGCGGACAATGCGATGTACGTCACGCGCCGCGATGCGGAACGCGATGTTATGCGCCGCGTTATAGACATGCCCCTGCAGGACGCGGAATTCGAGGAGCAGCGGTTCTTTGACATCGTTCTCCGAGCGCTCCTTTACATGGCTGCGCCCAGTCCCTAGGACACGCGCCCCTGCGAGGGTCTTTTGCGCCTGATCTTCGACCTCCTTTTCCTTTGCCTGCGTCGATTTCTCCGGATTGTATTTCAGCGGATAGTATCCGCCCCGCAGGGTTATTTCCTTCCCGTCTGACGTTTCGACGCGGAATGCGGATGCGGGGACCTTTCCGAGATGCGATCCGTTGAGTTTTTCTTCGACTTCCGCCGTTTCTTTCCAGAATGTATCCACGAAATCCCAGATCTGCTGCACGACCTTCCAGTCGCGCTCTGTCATGTGCTTTGCGAATACTCCCTGCACGTCGAGCCGCTGACCAATACCGTCGATGACGCGCTTGCGGTTGGTCTCCGAGCCCCAGTTGAGCGCGAGGCAGAGGATGTTCTCCTTGCTGAGCTTATCTCCGCCGACGTCAATGTTGCGGTCTTTCCACTCCATGCGCTCCTTTTTGGAGTAGGCGGAGAGGATGCGCTCGAGCTCTTTTTGACTTTGCCCAAGCAGTTCCGCCTCCCGCATCTGCGCCCGCTCGTATGTTCCGTAGAGGTATCTGTGTGCCTCTTCGCCGAGCAGACGGATGAGGATCTCCGGCTTGATGAGCGGCATTGCGCCCTTTTGCCCGAGGATGGCCAGCTGCTCTCCGATTCCGGGTACCTTCGCGAGCCAATCGCTGTACCCGAGGCCGCCGGTATCCGGCGAGACCGGATGCTGCACGACGCCTTCGGGCGTCAGGCTTGTTGTCGACGCGAGGATTTCCCGGACGATATCATCAAAGTCCTTGCCTCCGACACTCAGCATGCGGTTCTTGTCGCGCCCGATAGTATATAGGGCTTTGAGCATGTTGACCGCCTGCGTAAATTCTCCGAGCTTCATCTTGCGATAGCTGCTGTTCTCCTTCGAGAGCATTTCTAGGATCTCCGTCGGTGCGTCTGCGTCCATGTCGAGGTTGTTCTTGTAGCTCTCAAAGAGCGCACCGAGTTCGACATATCCTTCCGGTTTTTCAACGTCGCTCCCTTTGAGCCCGAGGAGATAAGCGATATGATGCAGCCAATAGCGCTCCGCGGCGGCGAGACGTACCGTCCGCGCGCCTAGTTTACGCTGCACGTCGGCTTTCATCTGATTCAATTTTTCTTCGTTTTTCGTTGCTTCGTATGCACATGCGGCCGCAAGCGCCTGCTGCTCCTTCTCCGCATAGGCGATATCCCAGCGCTCCTGTGAGAGCGCCTTATCCACCGCCCGAGCATGCTGCTTTTCCTTCCGGCGGAAATAGGCAGGATTGCAGGATTCACTGATCGGCAGGTCGGCGAGCACCATGCGGGCCTGCTCGCGGATGAACTTATCGTTCTCCCAGACCTGCTGATCAAAGTTCTTGCGCCGCCATGTCTCCTTATTCTCCTTCCGGATGGATTCCCGCACCTTTTTATAGTTCTGATTCCAGAACGCCTGCAGCTTCTTCTGCATTTCCTTTTTGCTGGTCGCACGCGTCATCTCTTCGAGGCGCTTATATTCCTCCGGGGTCCACTTCCCGCTGCTGCGCAAGTTCTGCACGGCCGCCATGATTTTCTTCATTGCTTCGCCGCCCTGCTCTTTGCGCAGGTCTGTATTCTCCGGCACATCATTCAGCGCATCTTCGACGCCCTTTACCGCATCCTGGATGCGGTCGTCGAGACGGCGCATCAGCCGCTCTTTGGCACGCATGCCCGCCGCTTCGAGTGCAACGCGCCGATGATATGCTTTCGGGGTCTGCATCGCTTTCGCGATATTTTCATCCGTCAATCGCGCCTGCAGGATCTCTTTGTCGAGCCCGCGCGCATATTCTGTCATGTATTCCGTGAGTTCTGTTTCAATGGATTTCCGTTTTGCACGGGCTTCCTTATAGGCTTCCATCGACGGGAACCAGTTGCCGATGATTGCCGACGCTTCTTTCCCGCCATTTTTCAGTGCCATTTCTGCGAGGTAGACCGGATCGCTTTCGAGTTCTTCCCGCTTTCGGGTGCGTTCCGCTTCGACCTTCTCGTTGTATTCCTCCCGTGCTTCTTTCTTTAGGTCTTTCATGACCTCTGCGCGCAGTCGGTCTTCTGCATCTTCTCGAGATTCTTTCAGCCATTTCTGATAGGTCTCTGCGATGCTCTTACCGAGGAGGTTTTCGAGTGTTTCCTTTCCGCCGAGGCGTTCGATCGGACGATAGCGTTCGTCCAGCTCCGCCGCCTTGATTTCCTCCTCCGAGGCAATCATGCGGGCCATGACGGCCTCAACCTCTGCCGAGGGCTTTCCGCCGACGTTCTCCACAAATTTATAGAGCTTGCGCAGGAACTGTTTGAACTTCCGGAATACACCGCGCAGTGCTTTCGACGGAGCTTTTCCGTCGTGCAGGTAGATTTCAAATCCGCGGGCGAATCTCTCCTGCCGCCATCTCTCCTTTGCACTCTTGATCGCGACTGCATCGCCAGACTTTTCCGCAGCTATTATGTCTTGCTCGTACTTCCAGAACTCGTCTTTCCAGTCTGTATCCTCGTATTCCTCCGCCGCGCCCGGTTTCCACTCCGCCCACTCATTGACAGTCGCCCGGTCTTTCGCGGACGTCTCGTCCATTTCTGCGAGCTCGTCGAGGTCCATCAGGAACATATGCCCCATCTCATGGAGCATGGTCGATTCATTCGCGCCCTCAAAGAGCGTGATGATGCGCTTTCCTTCCTCCTGCGATATTTCACCGTAGACTTCCCGCTGCAGCTGCTGATTGTACTTCTCGATGATCTGGATTGCCTTGTCGTCGAAGATGACGTAACAACGGCCATCTCGGCGGCCGTAGTACGTGATGCCCTTGATACCGACCTCGTTCAGTGCGAGAGAGGCGGCTTTATCACCGCCGAGACGCTTAGACAACATCTCATATATCTCACGCCCTGATTTGAATTTGCTCAAATATACTTGTGCGAGAGTTGCACCATCAAGAAGGTCTGTAAGTTTTTCCTCAAACGCCCTCCTCTGCTCTTTTGCCTCCTCTTTCTGCCATTCGCTGATGTCATCTCCTCTGGAAAGAGCATCCTCCAAGCTCAGCAGATCGTCATAATCTGCACTGAGATCATCAAAACGGGAATCTTTTTTCCCAATATCACTCAGAAGGCTATACATATCCTCCTTTTCAAGCAGTACCTCCAGCTTCTCATGTACGAACTTCGGCTGCTTGTCAAACGCCTTCTGCTCGTCGAGGAGAACATCATCGTCGGGGATTTCAACTTTGAAAAGTTTTCCTGGATTCTCTAAGCTGAATTTATCCAAATCGAGCAGTTCTACTTGATCAGAGTGTCTATCATTCATTTTAATGGAATCAAAAAGCATTTCTTGCACATTCTGCAAATTCTCAATTACACGAGCACTCGATGATGTTCTAATTTCTAACGCGGCAGAACTGTTTGGATCAAAGTTTTTTTCAAGCTCTTCCAACGATATATTTGGATTCTCTTTCAGAATTGCAATTGCTTTTTCAACATCTGCAAGCTCTTTTCTGTTTCTTTTCGCTGCTTTCTTTATTGTTTGAATTACTCTGCTAACACTTTTTTTTAGTGATTCTGTATCTTCAACCCCTTCTTTTTTTCTGTTTATCATACCTCCAATCAGATTATATGCGTCTTTTATATCGCCTTCTAATTCATGTTCATCTTTACCGTCATATAGCATTCGTGGCAAAACGAATCGTTTCAGCGTCTCCTTATACCTCTCCGACACCCCACGCCGCTTTGCAAAATACAGTCCCCAGCCGTGAGCCTGTGCGCCCTCGCCCGTGCCGATCATCTCAAGCAGGAATTCACGGAAGTCATGCGGCGTCCCGTGCCATGCGGATTGATGATATATATTCGCATCATCCGCATAGAATGCACCGCTGTTCTCCGTCGCAGATTTAATCTGATTTGGTTCAAATGCGACAAACTCTAAATCCTCATCCTCCATGTCCCCATCGATGGCACCGTCATATCCGCTGCTTTCCAAATCCTCGCGTGCCTTGATGCCCGCATAGTTTTGTCCATCATACCGTCTAAACGCCTCATACGCCTTTCCATTTACCGCAGGTTTGCGGATGTTGAGAAAGAACGCACGCACATTTTTTCCATACCCCTTTGAATCAAGCTCCCACGGAGAAAAGAACATTCCCTGAATGTCCATATTTTCGCGCCCTTTGGTCCTGTCAAAAACATCAAAGTCTGCATCACTTCCATGATAAACAACAAGCGGCTCGCCATTCTCATCAATGACCTTCGACGCATTTGCTGGATCATTCTCCCAATCCCCGAACCATGCCTTGAACGCAGGCGTACGCACCGCAAGCCACTGATCCTCCGTGAGCTTTGTAGCCTCTCCGTTCGGGGCTTTCATCCACTGTGCTGTGCCTTCATACTGTTTTCGGACAGATTCTTTTTGTTCGGATGGAACATCAACCGCAGATTGATAGAACCCCGGATTCTCCTTTTTTAGCTTGCTTAAATCCATCTCGTCTGGTATACTAAGTGCACTAAAGGACTGTTTCGTTAGTGGAGCATTATGACTCCCGGCCGCGCCCGTTCGGGTCGCGACCCAGCGTGCAGTCCTATTTTTATGCACATAGAGCAGGTGCTTGTCGTTCAAGCGGTCGATATACCATGCGTCATTGGGTTGTCCGGACGGTGTTTCACGTCCATACGCACTAGCAATCTTATTGAACCCCTTGCTCGTATTGAGGACGAACGGAATCATGACTGTTGCGCCATTGATCTCCATATCGACAACAACAATTCTCTTCTGCGTGTCCTCAACGCCCGTTTTCGTGTCGATTGCCCGTAACACAAAAAGGGGATCGGCTATTTTTTTCGGCAGTTGGAGTAAATCCTTCCGTGTAAAATGATGCTTATCGACAAGTTTTTGCAGAATGTTACTGTCAATCGCAACGTCCAGGCTGCTGTCCGCACCAATCAAATCAAAGACTAGCGGGCTGTGCATCATAACATTATTACGCAATGCCAACTTTCCCGCAAAGAAATCATCGACCTTCTGCTTCCATGCAAGCATATCTTCTTTTAGGCGGCGTGCGGAGCTGCTCTGTGCGAATCCGTCGCGCATATACTTCCCACCATCACGCAGTCCGAATTTCTGCTCGAAATAGTCCCGTGCCGTATAGTTCTCTTTGCCCTGCTTCTCACGGATAACGCGGGCAAACTGATCTGCGTGATGTGCAAAGAGGAGCGCATTCATACGCGCTGCGCGCGACTGCTGTCCACCGATTGCTTTCAGCCGCGCCATGATCTGACGATAGACGCTGTACGCCTCCGGAGAGAGCCCCGCCGTTCCCTTGATCTCCGCCGCATCAACCTGCATCATTCGGTCTTTGATGTTCTCAAGGGTCTGGATATAATCGTTCAGCTCGTCGAGCTGTCCTTTTGCCCCCTCCATTGCGTCTATGTCTTCCTGCGATGCCGGCGCCCATCCTTCGATTTTCGGCGCGGACGCATCACCGACGGTGAGCCGATAGGCAAGGTCCATGAGCTCGCCCTTGCGCGGCGCACGGCCATGTTCCTTATAAAAATCCTGATACCACGGCTCATTATTGGACACACGGATTCCGCGGCCATCCTCTCCGTTCTGGATGATGTCAACACCGTTGCCCATGCCACGCTGCAACGCGTCCATTGCCGGACGCAGGAGTTCGTCACGGTCTGCCACAAATTCGTTATAGAGTTTCCGCCATCCGCTCGCAGGGCTATCCTGATCCTGCGTGATTGCCGCGATTGCCATCTCACGCTCGCTGCTGCGGCGCAGTTTCTCCTTGTCGCTTGCATGGTCCGGCGCTTCCGGGAACCATTCGTTTGTGATTGCATGGATGATGTCGGTCTTTGCCTTTATTGCGTTTTTCTGCGCCTGTTCAACTTCATCACTGAGGTCTTTGGCATTCTTTTTCATGCGCGCCAAAGAATCCGTCTCCGGGGAAAAGGATACGGATTCGAGGAGCTGCGGGGATGCCGCAGACTGCGCATATTTTTCAATCGGGACAAAAAGATGCCCGCCGTTTTTGATTGTATTCTCGAGCTCTTCATCACGGATGCCCGCGGCCTTCGCCACCTCTTTCAGGTCGGCAAGGCCGTTTTCTTTTTGCAGAGCCGTTTCGGTGTCGATGTAGGCATTTTCAAATCCAGTGCCGCTGGCCTGCGCACGAATGATCTTCTGCTGCACGTCGGGCGCGGTCTGCTTCAACTTTGCACTGGATGCGACCTGCTGCAGCCGGTCAAGCATGATTGTTCCTGTCATCGTCCGCTGTGCGGCGATATCTTCGCGCGTCTTTTCCGAGGAGAGCCGCTGCGCATGACGTACGACGCCGGGAACGGCGCCGACGGAGGACGCCATGCCGAACCCAAGGCCGACCGGGAATGCCTCTGCGCCGGAGACAATGGCATTGACCGCCATGTCTCCTATGCTGTATGCCTTATCTGCCGCGCGGCCATCGGAGGATGCAACAATGCTGTTATGGATGAGATCATCGGAGATGGACTGCGCGCTTTCCTCCGCGGATTCTGTGCCCGCGATTTTGAGCGCGTCCTTGATGTGGTTTTTCGCAAAAGCCACGACGGATTCACTCTTGCCGATATCATATTTCGCCTGATCGACGATTCCGCGGATCGCCTTTTCTGCGTATCCCTCCGCCCCTTCTTTTCCAAAGAGATTCAGCCCACGCAGCGGCTTTGTCACGAGGCCAAAATTCATCATCTCAATGGCAGGATTGATCGCGCCTCCAACCAGCGCATACGCGCGTGCCTGATCATCTGTATTGAGCGGATTCCCATCCACATCCTTCATTGCGCGATATTCGGCATAGCGCTCGCCGGTCTCCGGACGACGCATGCCCTCGAACATGCCTTCACGCATTCCCGCACCTGCGGCCGCACGGATGAGCTGATTGCGCGAAGCATTCGCGAATGTTGCACGCGCCGCAGTAATGATTCCCGTACGCGCAGACATGGACCTTATTGTTCCCACAGCGAATCCAGCGCCTGCGCCGCCCACGCCGCCGATCAGCGTTCCGCCGCCCGGCTCGATTGCCGTACCTGCCGCCGCTGTTGCGGCCGCGGTTGCCTCCGCCATGATGAGACCGTCGCGGATGCCTTCGCGGACGCTTTGCAGCATCTCAGGACCCGATGTCGCCATCCCGCCTGCAATCGCTGCGAGAGGATCATCCCAAAAGGACGGCATTGTCTTTGTGTCCTCTTCGATCATCTTGTCGAGGTCTGCTGCGCGTTGGAGGTCGTTATCGTCCGCTGTGCCGAGGAATACCTTATACATGAGATTGTTAAATTCGAGCCTCTTATTTCCGAGTTCGAGGAAATGCGTGAAGGTCTCCACAATCCCATGCGTTTGACGCACGGATTCGATATCATGGAGAGCAAGTGCCGCATCACGCGGGTTCATTTTCGCGATATCGCGGATCTCCGGGAATTCCTGCCAGACGGCTTCCATCGAGAAGTTGTCCTGCATCAGTTCCCGCTTTTTTTGTGTATAGTCGTTTATCTTGAGCGCCTGCTTGTAGGCGATATCGTCGTCGATAAAGGAATCCGCGGAGATTCCCGTATTTGCTTCAATCTCGCGGGCCTTGCGCAGTTTCTCCTCGTCTGTCATGAAGTAGTTGACGAATGTTTCCGTGCCGCGCAGGTCTTGCGCAAACTCGCTTCCCTCGTCTGCACTCTGTTCAATTTGGCTGCCGATATAGGAGCGCAGGGGACGTGTCGTGCGGTCTGCTACGATGCGCACAGGAGACAGCACAAAGTCCGCTGCCGAGCTGCCGAGCTCGTCCACGGTTTCCTGCACATCCGGTCGGTTCATGAATTCATGACGCGGTTCATTGGACGCCATACGTTCATCGAGGAATTGCCCATAGGCATTGGCAAATCTTGTTCCCGATGTAATCGCCGTGGTCACTACGTCATTTGCTGTATCCTTTACGGCGTCCCATGCCTCACCCGCAGCATCCCACGCCTTTTCATAGAGCGGTTTCGCCGCTTCTGCTTCCGCCGCTGCGCGCTCTTGTTCCTGCGCCTGTCTTTTTTCCTGACGCGCATTCGCATCGCTTAGATATCCTTCAAGGTCAAACGCCATGATGTTCTCCTTTAGTCTGTGCCCTGCTCTTCTTCGCCTTCATCGTCTTCCGGGTAGTAATACGGCAAACTCATCACGTCACTTTTTGCGAGCAGAGCCGTTGCCGTGATCGGGTCTGCACCGTGCGCAATGAGATTTTCATAGGCCTTTTTCCAGCCGCCGTTTGGATCTTCCATATCATCTGTGATTGCCGACCAGAGGGCTTGATTGTTTTGCAGTTCCTGAAACTCTTCGCCGAGCCATCCGGCATTATCGAGACGCAGCGCCGCATTTTTATAGGCGACGAACTGATCCGATGAGATTTTTCCACCAGTCATGATACGTGCGTTCATTTTTTGCAAGCTTTCAATGTCCTTATCCGGCTTATAGTTCCTTCCACCGCCGCTTCCCGCGCCGTGTGCTGTGCCCGTATTCTTGTTGACGTGGTAATATTGAGCAATCGCATTCTCAAGGCCATTACGCTCCGTCATGTCAAGGTCCTGCGCATTCAGCATAGAGATTGCTCCGCTGTAACTTCCCGCATTCTGTGCGGCCTGCATAATCCCATCGATATATTGGTGACGCTGCTGCTGATATGCTCTCTGCAGATCTCCGCCCTTTGCTTCGATCAGCTTCATCAGTCGGTCTCGCTTTTCCGGGTCATAGGCACTCACGCGCCCGCTATTCTTTGGACGGATGACCAGTGCCGGAACAAGTCCGCCGCCAATTTCGACGCTGTCCCCGTGTGTGACTTTTCCATTGCCGCGTATATAGTTCCCGTTCTCATCGGTATAATCCGCGGCACTCGATGAGTTCCCGAATACGCCGCCCTTTCCATCGGAGGCAAGAACATGATGTGCATTCTCCGGATCTGACATATCCGCACCCGGCGGGGAATAGATGATCGCAGCTCCCGCCGGGATATCCATGCCAGAGGTATACGGTTCAACGACCACAGAATCATCCGCACGTGCATCTCTTAGGAGTGTCGGCACATAGAGAACGCCCTTTTCTGCCTCTCTTGCGCAGAATCCGGAGAGCGGTCCCGTCCCCTTGAGATAGGCTTCTACGCAGCCGTCGCGTTTGTTGTCCATCTCTTTCCCGAGGATTCCCGCAAAACTGCGTTCCACATCTGCAGGAGAAGCCCCCGCCGCTTCTCTTGTTGCCTCTCTCCCGTATCGCTCATCTGCATACTCATAGGCTTTCGTCAGATTAAGCGTCTTACCATCCCAAACACCAGGCATCTTGAGGATCTCATCTGCCTCTGTATCCATCTCTTTTGCCTGCTGCTTTTGCTTTCCAACGCGGGCGAGCTTCCAATAGGTCGTCTGATCCATATCCGGTCGAAACTGATTCAGTATCTGATCGGCGCGGTCATAGTCCTCGTTTTCGAGTGCCGCACCTGCCGCCGCCGCGGCGATATCGGTTACCATCTTTCGCCGCTCTGTTGCCAGCTGCGCTCCGGGCCATCCTTCCTGCTGTGCACGTGCCTGCAGGAGTGCGTCGCCGCTCTTGACATACATGGTCGGCGCCCCATTCACCTGCCATGTCAGCGCTGCTTGCTGTGCATTGGTTGCGAGATTGGAGGCGAATGTCGCCTGCTCGACCTCCTTGCCCTCCGCCATCTCTTTCGAGGCTGCGATGCGCTGGAAGTTCGCCATGTTCTCATTGAGATTTCCCTTGAGCGCGAAGCGCACACGGTCGTTATAGTTCTTGCTGACTTCTTCATAGGTCTTGTTGATTGCGTCTGTTGTGCGCCCGATGAGCCCCTTTGCATTTTCTCCAACGCCCGTGGTAAATAAGCCCTGCTCTCCATAGAGCTGCTGCGTGAGGCTTGTCATGATCTCGTTGCGGGCCTTCATGACGTCGGCGGCGTCCATATCGTCCTGCCGCTGCGCCATGACTTTATTCACCTGTCCGATTGCGGCGGCCATCTTATCATAGCCTTCATCGCCGCTTGTACCGTAGGCATGCACATCGCCTGATACGCGTACCGCCGGCGGGTGCATGGTGTTTGGTTCAACGGCCTGTTGATAGGGCGAGAATTTCATGTGTTACCACCTCCCGAGCGGCTTATAGTTTTTCAGGATGAGGCCCGTATCTTCGGTATTCCTAAATGGTTGGAAGAAAGACGATGTATTGTATCCGGCCGGCGGCGTCGTGAGAGGATTCGGCCCTGCCTGTTTCGCCGTTCCCTCGCTCTTCCACGGCTGCGCGGCGCCGTATACGCTTGCGGCCGTTCCGAGGATCGTCGAAAGTCCCGCCATCCGTGATGTGCGGCGCGCCTGACGCAGGACATTTCCAGCGGCCGCATTGGACTGATTTGCCTGATTGATATAGTTGCTCTCCGCAACGCGCGAGCTGTAATTGTCGTTGCGCTGATTCATTAGGAGGTTTGCCGCATCCTTGTTGTAGGCGTCATATCCAGACGACAGGATATCCATCGCAGAGCCTCCGAAGTTCAGCCCGGCCGCTCCGGTCTCTGCACGCTGCGCCCCTTCTGCAATCCTGCGCCGGGCCCGCAAGGCCTCCTGCTGCTGTGCATAATTATCCGCGATCTGCTCCTGCTTTCGATTTTCAATGCGCGCGTTCTGCTCTGCCGCCTGTGCCTGTGCCCGATACATATCCGCCTGCGCGTTCGCCTGCGCTCTTATTTGCGCTTGCTGTTGCCGATACTGGAACAGTCCGCTGAGTGCCGTGAGGCCTGCTACCCATCCGCACATGTTATTTCCTCCCTTCGCTTTCGATGGTAAATGGGATAAATTGTTCTCCGCCGATTGTGATTTCCTTGTGAAAGATTGCGCCGCAGTATTTCAGCCACGCAATCGCATCTTTGTTAAATGCCCCGACAGCGTTGTAGAGGACGCCATATTTCTTTGCCCATTCAGTCAAGATGCGCTTGGATTCGACGGCGAACGCATAGCGATTTTCTTTGATACGATCTGTGCCGAGGCACCAGATGAGACGCCCCGCCATCCCCGGCAGTTCCCGATATCCCCATATGGCGATCAAACCGCTGCGGTCGAAGGCTGCAAAGCATTCCTCCGACAGGAATATTGAATCGTATACTTCGTTTTCAATGGATCCGCTTTCCGCAACGCCCGCAGCGAGTTCCCTGCGATCCGCGGCGCGCAGTTCTCCGATGAGCGTCCGGACAAGCTGTTCTTTTTTCTTCTGTTGTGTGATTTTCTTGATCTCGTAGTTAGCCACCGAATGATACCCTCCTTATGATTGCCGAGAGGCTGAACGGATAGGGGGTGTCATGCGTAATCACCGTGCGCCCTTCGTTATTCCATCCGCCGGCCGGCAGGGTTACTTCTTTGTCCCCTGTATAGAGGATGTTTTCATCGAGCTCCATGCGTTCGGGGTCATAGACGATATCATCCTGCCGCGCTGCGCTTTGACCGATACGCCCGCCATAGGATTTCGTAAGACGCAGGATTGCGTTTGTGACTGTTTTCCTGCGTCCTTGTACGGTTCCGCTGTCGGTGTTTCCGACATCCCAGTTCGGCTGTTCGAGTGTCATGGTATAGGGCAGGCCGACGGTGATTCTTTTCGCGGCCTGCGGCAATTTCGCGTCTGCATTCATCGTTATCCCTTCATAGAGATACCCATCCGCCATTATGACAACATGCTTTCCATCGAGGATATCTTTGCCGGGGATCTCTGTCTGCGCCGCAGGATAGGTCACTGTAACGGCCGCATCCTCTATGATGTAGTCTTGTTCGGATTCCGATTCTCCGTGCGGGGCAAAGTATTCGAGATAGCGGACGGTCTTTCCGCCGATGCTGCGCTCGACAACAGCGTAGATGCGATCATTGTTTCCGGCATTGACGGCGCAGACGGCCTTATATTTTCCGTCGGTGACAAAGTGGCTCCACGCATAGACTTTCTGGTCAATGACATAGGTCAAGCAGAGCATTTGCCCGTCATCGGTGACAAAATAAACGAGACTGTCCGGCTCCTGTGCATAGGCGGCGCTGACGATTTCCCGCCCGCGCAGCAGATGCTTTGCTAGGAGGGTCAAATCAATGCCAATATAGCCGTCAGTCTCATAGGAATACCCGGTATCCCGGATGATGGACCCGCGGCGCTGGATGTAGATAATGCGGTTGCCGATGCGCAGCGGAGGTACGCCGCTGCATCCGTAGTTCTCCTGATTCTTCGGGGTGATGTTCGTCGGCTTTACGGTCTCCCCGCCCGCAATGGTCCACGTATTTCCGTCCGTGAATATAACAAGATCATTGCCGACGTCCATATGGCTGATGCTGTACGCCTGCCGCGATAGGAGGTCTGCCGTGACGGCGCTGTCATCGGTAACGGTGCCGGATTCTTTTTCGACGCCGAAATTCTCGTAGTCACCGCTCCGGCTCATCCAGAGACGCTGCGGATATTTTCTGCACCCGCCGAAGCAAAGGCGATCCTGGAAGAACGCGGCGCAGCGCGGATATCCGTTGATTTTGCTCCACGCGCCCCAATACCAATCTGCCGTTGCCTCTAGTCCGCCGAGTATCTTATCTACTTTGGCAGATGCATGCTTCGCATCTGTTACGCCAGTAATGGTCACATATCCCTCATGCCGATAGGGATAGGCGGAGAGATCGGCATTGCATGTCCCGCCGGTAATCCTTGCACGGATGCGCAGCAGGCTATATTCGTCTACATCTCCCGATTCGGTCGGATTATAGTCGTTGGTTGACGTATAGGTGCGCAGATCAACCCATGTGTTTCCGTCGTCTTTGGACTGCTGCACAACAACCTGACCGGACCATGTTCCGTGCGTGATGATTTTCCATGTTTTCCCGACAATAACGCTCCTCGTATAGACAGACTTATCGTCTACAATGAATTCACGTTTGTACTCGTATCCATTGCTCAGGGAGATTTCTATTTTTGGTGTCCCTTGTATTCCGTCAATACGGATGACAAAAACGTTTTCATATCGATCCCCGTTAATCGTGGCCGGCAGTGTCACTGAATCTTCCCAATCTCCCGCCCCGCTTTTGCTCCATATATCTGTCCATCTATAATTTCTTGTAAAGCCAAAAAACGGAAGTTTGTAGCTAGAATATGCATTCACCGTTACACTGCAGGATCCCGTTCCAGTCTTTTTGATCTTACATACTGTTCCCGCCGATGCAGAAATCTCCTGTGTCGTATAGGAGCTGCTGTTTGCCCCAGCAGATGCGGATACCGTTCCCCCGTTGACATATTGTTCTATTTTCATGGTGTCGCCGATGCGGTCGTCTGTGAATATGTCTTTCGCCGCGGTGATCTCAATGTTTCCGTCGCGTCCGGACGGTTCGATTGTTGCCGCTTCGTCGTTGTTGATATCCCCATACGCCATGCGCGTCCATGCGATCTCTGAGATACGCCAATCCCCTTCGCTGTACCGTGATAGTTTCTGAACCGGGAGTCTTCCCGAGCAGATATACATAACATCGACGGACTGCACAAAGCGTAGGTTCCGGAGGTCCCCTGTTTCAAACGGCGTTTCAAGCTCGACGGGCAGCCGGTTCCCATCCCGCCATATGTGGATGTACTTTTCCCCGATTTCAAGGAGATAGGTAATTTCTACGGTGTACTCAAATCGTACCAGGATCGCGTCGCGGTCATCGTATTTCATGCGCCCGGCATAGATGCTTCCCGGCCTTTTGTATACGGGTCCATAGGGACGGATGATTGCGTTCTCCGCCTGCAGCAGGGCAAGCTGATATTTTTCGAGGTCGACGCGCGATGCTACTTCCCCGGAGATTTCTCCGCCCGTAAATGCGGGCTGAATGGCATAAAACGGCCGCGGCTCTGCCATGATGTGTGCCTCCTGTCTTTACGAAAACCTCTCGTTTGCGTATTTGTTTGGATACTGCGTGCGCCGCTCTTTTTCGAGGACGCTATAATATCTCGCATTTGCAACGGCCTGCTGCGCCAGCTGCATATGCTGGACGACGATATTCGCATTCCCTGTAATTCCCATGGCGATAGAGGATGCAAGGAGATGCGTAAGTGCTTCCGTGAACTCTTCGCTGAACAGTGCCGGATCTTTGATATCGTCGGTGTACTCCGCCCATGCTTCTTGTACATCGGTCGCGATTGCCTTTCGTCCGCCGCCGAGCGTCACGATCTCAAAGTCCTGCCGATCTGTTTCTTTCTTTCGTGCATGCTCATTGTCATAGACATAGAGGACACTGAGACATTCGGCCGGATAGGCATAGACGGAATCCCATCCGGGAATGCTGTCCGTATATGCCGCAAGCTTTGTGATGCATTTGGCAAATCCCCACGGATACGCCGTCAGCATGCGGCGCCGGTCATGGTCATAGTGGATTTTGCACTTTCGCGCTTCTTCGCTCTCATCGTCAATGCTGTTGATTCTCCCCTGCCCGATGTAGGAGAGTGCCATGTTGCAGATCTCTGTGCTGTTCATTTGGATACCTCCTTGCCATAGTGTCATAGCTGTTATGGCACTATGACAAAGGCAGAAGGTTTTTCCTTCTGCTCTTTCCCGCCCTGATGGGCACATGGTTATCGGTCGATGTTGTCGTCGAGGACAAGGCCTGCGGTAACGGTGCCCTTTGTATAGGTGCTCGCACCCTTGATGCGCAGGTAGCCGAGGTTGCCGCGCGGCAGGTGCACCGAGAGCGGCACCTGATCATAGGTTCCGAGGGTCTTCGGCGACGCGAAATTCTCCGTGGCCGAAGTCTCGAGCACGGTCTTAAATGTTCCCGTCCCCGCACCCTTTACGCGCAGGACGAGGATCGTCGGGTCGCCGGCATCCCCGGGGCCGACCTTCAGGACGTCGGAATCGACGTTCCCGTTCGTGAGGGGCTTTGCGTTATAAAACAGGTTTTCTCCATCCAGAATCGCCATGGTGTTTTCCTCCTTCCGTCATGCCGTTGCAACGCCGGTCTCCTCGTCGGAGATGGCATCGCACTTTTTGATCTCAATTCCGCCGAAGTAGAGCCGCGGCACATCCGCCTGCAGCTCCTGCCGCGTGATGTGAACGTTGTTCTTGTCGAGCAGGTAAATCTCGAACCAGTTGTAGAGCGCCTCCGAAACGTACATGATAACCTTCTTGTCGCGGGACTGCAGATTACGGATACGGTTCTTCGCGGTGACGAACTTTTCGATCAGTTTCAGCTTGTCAGCACTTGCCATAGAGCCCGTGATCTTATCCACGTCAATGTTGCGCACGGCAGCATTCGCGCGGATATCCCCGACCGAAAGGCCTGCCTTCCACGTAAAGAGCGTGGTGAGTGCCTGATACTCCTTGCCGTCGGGGTCGGTTACGGTCTGTTCGCCGAGGTCGCGCTGCTTGAGGCCCGCCTGCGAATTCTTCGGATAAATTCCGCTCGTCGCATGCGTGCCCCAGCCGACCAGGAATGCCGACGTGTTCTTTGCGCCCGCGTTCGCCGTCATGCCGCCGATGACCTGATAGCCCGGGGTGTTCTTCTCACCGCCGATCACGGGATAGCGCATCGAGAGGCCGTTGAAGGTATCGAGGTCATCGTCCGCGTTGCCGTAGAAGATGTTGGCCGCAATGGCGTCCGAGAATCCGCCGACGAATGCGGCATCCTCACTGCGGCGGAACTGCTCGCCGTTCGAGGCAAGCGCGATCTCCTCGATATCCACGCAGGAGCGATCCTCGAGGATGATGCAGGTGTCCTGCACCTGCTTTGTCGTGGACTTGTGGCGAGTGACACCGCGATTGATGCGGCGCACCGAGGGCTTCGGCATGGATGTACGGAGCGTGGTGCGGTTGCCGGTCGGCAGATTGCCCATCTTCCATGTGATATCATCCATGATAGGGTTTGCATTCAGGAGCGATTCGATGATGAAATCGACGCTCCCGTCCGGGGCGAGACGATTCCGAAGGTCGGAGAGCGTCAGCGCCTGTGTTCCGAGTGTTGCCATAGGTTTTTCCTCCTCTTAGCTGTACTTCTTGAAATCGGTATTGGGGTAAATGGATTTCTCCACTCCGGCCCCTCCGGAGCGGTCCCCGCCATCCTCTCCGATGAGGTCGCCGAATGCCGCCATGAGACGAATCATCTCAATGCGGTTTCCGGCGCCTGTCTCATTGAGCATGGCCGTAAGGCCCGGGATTTTTTCGGCAAGCGCATTGCGTGCAGCGGCTGCCTTCGCAACGGTAGCGTCGAACTGCCCGCCGAGCTGCGAACGCGCCTCCTGCGCCCAGCCTTCCTGCATTTCGTGGATGGCCTGCACGGCCGCATCAACGCCCTTCTGCATGTACTGCATGCCATAGGCGGCAATGGTGCTCGCCTGCTCCTGCGAGAGGCCTGCCTTTTTGGCAATCTCCCCGAACGCCGCCGCAGACTGCTCGTCATAGTCCATGCCTTCGGGGACAATGCCCTTAAAGTCATAGGCCTCCGGTACGCCCGCGGACTGTTCTTTGGGATTCGTCCCGTCGCCGCCGAGGATGGTCTTTCTCCCGTCGGCTCCTGCGTCGTGGTTTTCGGGTTTTGCACCGCCATCCCCGCCTCCATCACCTGCGCCGTTCGGGTCGGATGCAGCAGGTTCCGCAGCACCCGCGCCGCCGTCCCCGCCATCGCTTTCCCCTGCGAAACGCTGCAGGTCGAAGATCCTGTCTTCTGTCATATGGTTTCCTCCTTCTTGTCTACCGCTGAGATCATCTCTTCGATCTCCTTCATCAGTGCGTGATACTCGTTTTCGGCTTTCTGTTTTGCCGCGAGCGCCACGAGGTCATCTGTGATGATGTTTTGTATATGCAGTCCTACGCGCCGCTCTCCCTCCATGACGAGCAGGCGGTTGACGTTATCTTCGGGGAACGGTCCACCTCCTGTGAGGTGACAGCGTTCGAAGAGGCGCATCAGGAACCATCGCCCATCCGGCGCGTCAAGCAGATAGAGGAGCGCCGCACGGTCTTTGGATTCGATTTTTTCCGCGGCTATGCGCCGCATCTTATCCGCAGAGCTGATTTCGTATTCCATGGATTCCTCCTATCCGACCTGCGTCATACCAAGGAGCTGCTGCAATGCCGGATTCCCATCCTGCGCGGCTTCGGTTGCATTCTTTGCCGCCTGTGCAGCGGGCGCCGCCATCTGTGCCATGGCCGCTGCCTGCTGCATCTGCCGTTCCTCCTCTGCAGCTTCTTGCTTTTGCTGTTGGATTGCCTGATATTCGTCGTCGGTCCGCTTGATTTTCGCGGGGGCGCCGACCATGCCGATGTAGCTGTTTGCGGTTTCGTTCCAGTCCATCTTGTCGAGGATGTTCGGGTAAAACTGCGCAATCTGCGCAATGAACGCTACGGCCTGCTCGATGTTGACTAGTCCGCTCATCTTCTGCGCCTGCGCAAGCGGACTGATGTACTCAATCTTGATTTCCTGATCGCGCAGGATTTCTTGCGCTTCTTCATCTTCCGGTTCCGGGAACATTCGCTCCCGGTCGAGGATGTTATAGACGCGCTCAATAATCCGTCCGAGGAACTCGAACTGCATGCGCTGCACAACGGGGCCTAGGATGTTCATCTTTTCTTGCGTGCGTTCGAGGACTTCGCGTGCAGTCATTGCCTTTTCTTGCTGATCCAGCATCATGAAGAGGTCGGCGCTGTACGCGCGCTTAATGCGCGTGGTTACATCCGCGACGACCTCGCGCAGATGGTCGAGGTTTCCCTGCACCTGGAAGAGGGGCGTTACCGCATCTTTTTCCTGCACAAACGTCTTTCCGGCCGGCACCAGATTGATGCCCTTTACGGCCATGCTGTCATCCGCTATGACCGGCGGCTTTACTGCCAGCTCGACCATGGTCAGCTTGTCCTTTTCAAGGAGATGCAGGATTTTCGCATCGCCTTCCGCGAACCAGCCGGGCCCCTTGCCATAGCTGTCATTGCCGGAGATGAGATACCGCGCCACGGGCACGGGCCATTCGTGGAACCCGCCGACGTGCAGGAATTCATCTTCCGTGCTCCCCTCTACGTAGTAGATAGAGGCGTAGGGCAGATGGAAGTTGCCGAGTTTCTTCGGGTCATAGTTCCGGTTGGGGCTCACGTACCAAACGACGGTATGATTCGCCTTGATTCCCGGGCCGTTTGCAAGTTCTGCGCGGATGTTGTCCGGCACGTTTTCCGCACCGAATTTGTCCACGAGCTGCGCGGCGCTCATCTTGTAACGGCGGCAGAACGTTTGAATGCTTCCGTCCGGCCCATTCTCCATGGCATAGCTGCCAATGGGATACGGAACAAAATGGACGCCATATTGGCGGTCGGGGAATATTCCGAGCGGTGCTTGCCCGAACGCGAGCTCGAGGTAGCAGCTGTGGACGGCGGTGTAGAAGTTGCTCTTTTCGAGCACGTCCGCGATGATGTCCATGCGCTCGTCAAGGATCCTGCCGAGGTCGGAGTTATCCTTGAGGTCGATGTTGGCAAAGTCGAGGCGGAACCATTTGCGGCTGGGCGGCGTAAGGCCTCCCATGACGCCCGCCGCAAATATCTGGTTGCTGTCCCATGCGCAGTTATGCCAGACGTTGGTATCCTTGCGGCTTCCCGCATTGCTCTCATCATCCATGCCGTCAAAGCTCCCGAGATACGGCAGCTGATATTCGCGGATGGATTTCCATCTGGTCTCATAGGTGCTGCGCTTATCGATGAGCTGCTTGACTGTCTGCTGCACTTCCTTGCGGCTGATGGAGAGACGCGCCGCGAGGTCGCTTGCACGGATGAGCGGGGGCAGGCGTGCTCCCTGCATGATTTGTTCCTGCATATTTCCTCCTTATCCGAGGGTTGTGCGTCCGCCGCCATTGGCGAGCGTTCCGAGAATGGTTTCACGGTCGCTGCTGAGCATTGTCGATGCACGACCGCGGCGCCTGCGCTGACTTGCAGACGCGTTATCCTGCGATCCGATATCCGACGACTGTACGGCCGTCGGTGCCGGGTCTACTTTCGGTGGGGGTGTATAACTCACACTGCCGCCTCCTCCGCTGCACATAGGATCACCTCCTTTCGGTGTCTTGATTCCAGGCACTCCTTTTCAAAAGGGGTCATAGTCGGTGTTGCACATGGTATCTTTCCGGCCGCTTTCAACGCGGACGGGATATGCAAAAGTAAGGGCGAGCGCATCCGCCTTGTTGGGCGATGCGAGCCCGCGCTTTTTCATATCCTCCTTGCTCTCGAGTTGGAGCTTCCCGCTCCGGTTCATAAACGCTTCGGGACCTGCGAGGTCATCGCGGAGCTGTGCATCGTCCGGCAGAGCGCCGATGGTCTTAATCCAGTCTTTCATCTCTGACCACATCTCCGCGCGCTTGTTGGCGTAGTAGGGGTCCCGCGGTTTCGCGGCAAAGGATACGAGGTTCCATGTCCGCCTCATGTTGCGGCCGACGGAATAAATGCCGGTGCCGTAACCCTGATCGATATTGACTGCTGCGGCACGATATTGGTCCTCGAAATACGCGATGATCTCCGCCATGTGGACGTCATCATCGTTTTTCTGGTAGGTCGCGAGGTGCTTGCACATGGAGCCCTGCCGCAGGAATATCTCGAGGCTGTCTTCTCCGGTCCATGCAGGATCGACGCCAATAATGACGGGGGCAAAATCGAATTCATGTTTGTGGATAATGCGCTTTGTCGCCTCTTCGATGAGTGCGCTCGATATGAACTGCAGTTCCGAGGCCGACGGGAATTCGCCGCGAACGCGGACTTTGAAGAAGTCGCTGTCCTCTCCTCTGGTCTCCTGCCATTCGGCAATGAGATCTTTGTTGCTGATGGCAACGTCGCGGCTGTCGATTTTCCTGGTTTTCCAGAGTGCGCGGTCACGGTGAAAGCAATCGTAGAAGCGGCCGCTGGTACGGGTCGGATTGCCGAACGCGCACCAGATGATCTCTGTGTCCGCGTCCGTCATCGCGCCCTCTGCAACTTCCCAGATGATGTTTGCGATTGCGGATGCTTCGTCAAAGACAAGGAGGATGCGGTTCCCCTGATTGTGCAGGCCGGCGAATGATTCGCTGTGATGCTCGTTCCATGGGATTGCGTCAATCCGCCATGTCTTTTCATGGCCGGGTGTGTTGGAGAAAATCGCGGTGGCCGTGTAGGTGAACATGTGCTTTGCGATAAAGCACTCATACCATTTGGACAGCTCCGCCCATGTCTTGCTTTTGAGCTGCGTGTCCGTATTGGCCGTGATGATGCCGCGGGTATCTTCATGCGTTGAGATTGCCCAGAGGATGATCCATGCAACGAGCGCAGATTTTCCGATGCCGTGCCCGGATGCGATTGCTTCGCGGATGACTTTGCCGGGGGTCTTGAGCCCGTCGCGGATATCTGCGAGAAGGTCCAGCTGCCAGTCCTGCGGCTGCTGGCCTTCGAGCTTATCCGCGCCCCACGGGAATGCGCCGTGTACGAATGCCACGGGGTCATAGGCGAGTTCGGCGAGGAAATCAATCATGCTCTGCTGCGTTGTCTGCTGCATTTTTGATCCGCTCCCTTGCCTCTTTAAGTGCCTGCGCCGCGTTTACGGTGATCTCTCCGCTGATTTTGGTTTCCTGCCGGTCGGCGTATACGTCAGGTTTTGCGCCTTTGAGCAGGAGGATGAGGAGTGCATCGCTCTTTTTCCGGTAGCTTCCAACCAGCTTGCCTTTGTAGTAGATGCCGCATTCGTCGCCTTCGACGGCGCGGCGGCGGGCTTCTTCTTCGAGGAGATCGCCCGCCATTTCTTTGGCCTGTGCGAATCCTTTTTTGTATTCCGGATCTTCTTTGAGCCAGTTGTAGTGCGTCTGCCGCGTGATTCCGCACACCGCCGCCGCAGCTCCGATGGTTCCCTCCGCGATATAAGTATTTAAGAATCTATTTTTTTGCTTGCTGCTTACGAATCTGTAAACTTGCTTTGCCATTTTCAGCGTCCTCCTTTCCCTTGAGCTGTCTGCGTTTACGGCTGTTTTTGCCCGCGGTCATTTTTCGTGGATTCCATGTGTAAAATGACCGCGGCATTTTTCGGTGCGATTTTTCCGCCCGTTTTTGGGCAAAAGAAAAAAGCCATATGCAATCTGCACATGACTTTCACTGTATTTATTTTATCACGTATTTTCGGACTTTTTTCCCGGAAAGTTTTAATCCTGTGTTTCCGCTCTGCTCTAAGGATTGCAGGATTATTGCGTTTTCTTTTTGCGTTTTTTTCTAATCTTGCGCGCTAAAATACACGCATGAGCCCCATCTGACAGGCACATGCGAGAGCGTATGATCGGATATGACGTATGGTTTCGTAGTAGGTGTTTTTGCTGATGTAGAGTTCGCGGCATATCTTGTGATAGCCATGCCGCTTGAGATATTTCCGGATATAGATTTGCTCTGCAAGAGATCCGCGGATGCTGCTGCGCACTTCGCTCTCGACGCGCGCCCAGTTTTCGAGCTCTGCTTTATACTTTCCGTCTACTTCCAGCAGATCAGCATTTCGGATCGCCGTCCGCTCCGTCGGATTTTTTCCGCCGGCCGGATCGTATCGTTTTCGTCGGCGCTCCATGCGTGTCACCGCATAGAGCATTTGATCGATGCGGTTGTAGATTTTTTTGTCCATGCCCTCTCCCGGTTTCGATTTTTTCGAAATATGCGATGGTCAGCGGATATCCCTCGGCCGTGTAAGTGCTGTAAGACAGATCTTTGAGCAGGCGATATCCCTTCGGCGGATCGATTTCTGTCTTGTAGGCCTCCGACCGCGTCACCTTTGTTTTTTTCGGGACGGTCCGCAGGAGATTCCGGCTTACTTGTATGCGTCCCGAGTGCGCCGCGACTTTTTCTTTTGTGAAATAGTCCGCCAGCCGTTCCGCATCCCGCAGATGCCCGCCGTAGAGCTTGACTTCCACATTGCCGTGCGGCCATGCCTTTTTTATTTTTTCGAGCTCTGATTTCCCAAGCGCCGGCAGGAGAATGTGACCGTGTGGCCGACCGCTTCCCGTCAGATTCTCGAGTACGGATATATATCTCGCCGACATTCCCGTCTTCTGGTAGATCGCGCGGATGCGGCGTTTGAATTTTTCAAGTTCTTTTTGGATTGTTTCCGTATCCGGAACTTCCCGGAACGTACAAGTCAGGTACCAATCCCCCGCCTCGAAGTTATCCACAAGGAGACGGGATAACTTTTCCGCACGGAGACGGCGATTCACTTCCAGCTGCGTCTGCTTTGTGACATTTTGCCGTTTTGCTCTTTTCTCACGGATCTCCGGACGGAGCGGCAGCGCTCTCTGAGAATAATATTTCTTTTCGATTCTGAACCTCTTGTTGTTTGATTCCCAGATCGATTTTAGGTAGGCCATCGCAGCTTTCCTCTCCGCACGTATATTTATGTTGCTTTATGTCGCTATATTAATTCCTTTATCGAGCAGATAAGGGGATAGGGTATCCCCTTCGATTTGAGAACACACGTATTTATATTTTCTCAGCGGGCGCCGCCGAGAACTCTGCTCGATAAAATCCTTCTATATAATATAGAAGGAAATATTTTTTATTCGTCTTTTTTGGAAAGCCAAACACAGATACAACAGAAGAACAACAAGAGGATATACACCCCTCCAATGGCAGGTGCAACAAAAGTCAGCAAGCCAATCAGCAAGCCGATCACCAAGTAACCGAGAACCACAATGAGCGGCAGCGCAAGGATGCATCCGATCGTTATAAGGATCTTTTTTATTGTTTTCATTTCTGCTTCAGCTCCTCGTCCAGTTCGATAATGATCCGTTTGAGCTGACAATTCTCAGCACAGAGCCGTTCGATGTCTCGCTTTTGTATCTCGATGCGATTGGTGAGTTTTCGGAGCCCAATATACAGATCATCAATCGCCGCGACACGAGATTCGAATTCATCTTCCAACGTGTATAAAACGCTATGTATAATCGGATCTTTCATCGACGCCTTTATCTTCTCGATATCATATGGCGTCCTCATTTCTGCACATCCTCTTCCATGATATTATAGGACGGGTTCATTTTTATGCCTCCTCTTCATGATAGCCGCGCATGCGATTCTTCTCGTTCACGCGCCGCTGCCACTCATCGCGCTCCTCCTCGTCACACCCCAGCGCATCAAGCCATGACGTGCAGAGGGTGATAACGTCTGTGATCTCCATGATCAACCTTTTCTTTACATCCACCAATCCATAGGTATCATGGTCTACTGTCCCGGCGTCATCCGCATTCTCTTCGAGAATCGCCGCCTCCTGAATCACCTCATTCGTTTCCTCCGACAGCTTCGCCATCCACGCCACCGTAGATGCGCCACGGAATTTCTTACACGGAATCGGTTTAATCATTTCGCCTTTCCTCCTTATTTATAATCTTCAAATCGATCACATGAGCGAAATATGACCTTATTGTTCACCCACCGCTGCAATCTCCGCGTTTCCTTCGGTGCATTTCGCTTGTTGTAAATCATGACATACGGATCATATCCGTTATCACGTAGCCAGTAGATGCGGTATAAATCCTCCGCGTGCGTGCTCCAATAGTTTGTGAGGACGTATACCTTGCGCCTTCGATAGTCCGTCACCTCTGATTTCTCTGCAAACATTTCGAGCATACGCGGAACAATCTCATTACGCGGGTTATCCCATGCGAAATGGAGCATTTTGACTTTGCACGCATTCAGCAGTTCGATATTCTCCGCTGCAAGCAAACGCGCATCCAGTCCCTGCGTAAAGTCCACCCATGCGCCACTCTCCACGAGCTGTCCAAGGAGCGCCATGTGCTCCCTTGCCGCAAGAAGATTCGGATCAAGGAGCTTAATATGCTTCTCCCCACTCCAAAACTCCGATAGATCTGCCACCTTGCGGCTTATCTTGCCCTCTTTCCCCGCAACGATGCAGAATGGACACGCCCTCGGGCATCCGCGTGTGAGGAATCCGTAGGCGGTCTTTGTGTCCCCGTAGAGCGCATAGTCGGGATAGATGTGCTCAATCTCGTACGGAAGTAACCGTTCCCAATCCGTCCCCGTCCCACCGACCTGTGCGCCGACTTCTTCCAGCTGCCGTGCTATTTGTACGTTCGCCGTAAAAACGCACGCCGCATAGAGCCTGTCATAGCCGCCGAACAGATTTCCGCCGAGGAGGACATCATCAGGACGCAAGAGTTGAACTGTGTTACCTTGCCTTTTGTGCCACGCTGCGAGCTTCATGAGTACCAGATTTGGGAACTTTGTCCCGTCCACATCCACCAGACCGATACTCATTTCACCCGTAGAGCTCATCTCTCATCTCATCAATCAAATCCGCCACATCCTCCCTGCTCATATTCTCAATCGGGTAATCCTCAAAGTCATACCCGAGCTCTTCCATCAGCGCCTTCAATCGCTGTATCTGCTCACTTGTCGGCTGTTCCATTTATGCAACATCCTCTTTCTCAAACAAATTCTGCTGCGCCCGGTCCCCATTGATGTACCGCCATGCCTCCTCCTCCAGATTTTCCAGAGCACGCATGAGCCCATTGCTCATGCAAAAATCGGATTCTTTATCCGCATTCGGCCGTGCCGGCGTATTGAGAATAAGCGGCGATTTGCTCGTATAGAGCTCCTTCAGCGCCGTTATCGTCAGATACTTTGTCTTCTCGTCCTTATAGCTTTCCGTAATCCCCGAAACCATAATCCGCTTCTCGTCGTCCGGATGCAGCTCGCAGATCTCCACCACAAAAGACGCCAACGCCTGTAAGCATAGCTTCAATTCCTCCCGCGGCACATCTTCGCAGATCAGCGTGTACGCATCATAGCTCTGCGTGGATTCTTGCCACGTCTCCCAGCCGAACGTATACACGCCCTTCTTCACCTTTATTTTTGTGATCCTGTGTTTCATTTTCCTGCTCCTTTAGCGGCTCACCGCCTCGAGAATCTGATACAGCAAATACGCAATGACAATCAGCAATATCGTCTGCATTTCTAACTCACCTCCTCTTCCAACGGCAGCCATATCTTTATCTCCGGATTCTCGTATATGTTTCCAATTACATTCGCCATATTGGCAACATCCTCTAAGGCATGCATCTCGCCGCCTCCCTCGGCAACGAATTCACCGCCAAAAAATTTCACAAAATAGCGCTCCCCAAATTCATCTTGAAGAATATCTCCCTCGTAAATTTCTTCCCCGAATACATCATCCACACCGGTGTACTGCATCAGATCCACATGTTCGAATATTTTCTCGATGATGTCCATTTTCTTCATCTCCGGATCCCATACCCGGAATTTAATCTCTCGCATTTTATTCCTCTCCTATTCACCGCAACATGGACATTTCATAAACCTACTCCTCCTATCGCCCCGTCCCAGTCCAGATGTTCATATGGATTTTCCTCCAAGTTATCCCACTCCTCACTATCTTCACCTTCGGACACATAGAAATGGAACTTGCAGTTCCCGCATTTCACACCGCCATCTCCATATCTCGTGGACACCCTTTCACCGCATCGCGGACAATAATCGACAATCTCAGCATCCGCAAAAAACATCATTTCCCGCCCTTTCCGTATTCTTCCCAAGTTCCGCTCACCACATGCGACTGCCGGAACTCCGGCAGGATCGACAGCTCTCCCGCACTCGTACAATAGCGCACCAGCATTCCCTGCTCCTGCGCCGCTTTCAGCTCCGCCATACACCCGCGGCTCTCCTTATAGTTGCCGCTCATAACGACAGCATCGCAGGCGATCAGCATCTCGATGCAATACTCCATCACCTGCTCATACGGCATATCCGCAAGCGGATCAAACGCCGCAAGCGGATTGAGAAACAAAACATCCGGATGCAGCTCCTGCAGCTTCCGGTGTATCTCCGCCGCCTCTTCCTTGTTCTTTTCCTCATCCCCCGTATATGGATGCGAAAGATAGTACCATTTCATGATGCAGCCTCCTCTTCCGTATTTCCATCCTCTATGAAATCAAACAGCGTTGGCGCGCTGCGCTTTGCTTCCTCCACTTTGAGATAACCGACCCCGTCGCGGAAATAGTCCGCGTTGAGTTCCGTCGCCATACCTCGCCGCCCCAGCTTCAACGCACAGAGAGGGACGGTCATCAGTCCCCCGAACGGGTCAAAGATGAGGTCTCCCGCGTTGCTGTACCTCTCGATCAGCCGGTCGACGATATCAAATTGCAATGGGCACACATGGAGCTGCTTGCCCTTCTGCGCTTGCAGCGTGTTCATGGTCCGCATGCGGTTGATATCGTCCCACACATCATCAGACCAACTGCCGGGCGCGACGACCATAAACGTCGCGGGCAGTTTCTTGTCTTTGTCGAGGCTCTCCGCCATCGCGATGTGCTCCTCATAGTCATAGATGCTCTCACGGCTATACTTGCGATAGACGCGTTGGAGGTCCGACACAGGGAACTGCATAACCTCCTCTTTCGTGAGAGGTCTGTCTCCGCTGCTGCGCCAATATCCATGCGCATCGATCTGCCACCGTCCACGGGTATACTCTTCTTTTGTCTTTGTGACCGGAGTATCTGCATATGCTTTGGATGTGTCCGACGGCAATTTGCGGAATAGCAGGATGTACTCAGGGCACCCGACACCCATCTTGCTCCCATCCTTGCACTGCTCCGTCCAACCAAGGCGGTACGTCTGGTTGTTTTCTCGCACAACGTCGGTCACGACCGTAATCATTCCGAAATACTGAAATCCATGCCGCATGTAGTGCTCAATGCAGAGTGCATGGAACGGCTCGATGGTCGGCATTCCCGTTCCCGTCGCATTGCCAAATAGCACGCGATCCTTGACGTGACAAGCGAATACACGCCCGGGCTTTAGGATGCGCAACAGTTCGGGGCTTAGATAGTCCATCTGCTCGAAGAATCGCGCTGTATCCTCATTGTGCCCGAAGTCGTTGTAGCTCGCCGTGTACTCGTAGTGATTGGAGAATGGGATTGAGGTCACAATCTCATCAACGGAATCATCCGCCATCCGCTTTGTCTCCTCGATGCAGTCATTATGGATTGCCGTCCATCCGTCGCCCTTTACCTCCACGCGATCAACTCCTATGCTTCGTCCCATCTCAGCCGCCGCCTGTGCACCGCCAAGCCCATACTCTTTGATGATATCCGCCATCTTTTGCGTCAGGTGATTGTACTGCGTCCATTTGTGCTGCAATACTTTGAGGATCTCCTGCTCGCTGTCCATGTAGATGATGTCTACGATCACCTTCTCCGGCTGCAGGAAGCGATGACAGCGGTGTATCGCCTGTATGAAGTCGTTGAACTCGTAGTCAATTCCGAGAAAGATCATACGATGACAATGCCGCTGAAAGTTGCACCCGCTCCCGGAGAGCTCCTTTTTCGTGGCCAGCAGTCGGAATTTCCCGTCCGAGAAGTCGATTGTGTTACGCTCGCGCACGTCCATATCCTGTGCGCCGTAGATTTCCCGCGCCTCCGGCAGCGCCTTTTTGATTGCGTGACGCTCTGCCTCGAGGTCGTGCCAGATGATAAAATGATCATCGGGCGCAGCGTCGACAATCTCCTTTGCCTTTGCCATCCGGGCATCAATGCTCTCACGCTTTTCCCGCGCCGCCTCTTTGAGCCCCTGCGCCGCATCGTGGAACATCTTGACCTGACCGTCCTTCTCCTCTGTGAGCTCTGCCGGCCGTCCGAGCTTGTGATAGCGCACCTCGAGTTCCGGCAAGTCATAGCCGGTATCGTCATAGCCGAGGTTGGAGGGTTTTTGGATAAAGAGCGCCCACGTCGATAGCCATAGCCAGAACTCTTTTTCCTTGTGCGGGTAGAGCGTGAGATTGTTAGCTTTGGTGCTGTCGCGTTTGAAAAACCGCGTGAGCGCCTGCCCCGTGTCCATGATCTCAAGGTAGCCCGCATAATGAATGAGCTCCTTGTATCTATTGGGGGACGGCGTCGCCGTGGATACAAGCTTATACGGCACACCGCGGAACTTGTTCAGGAATGTTTGATAGGTCTTGCTCCCGAAGGAACGCAAAACCGCCGCCTCGTCAAGTGACGTGCCGGAGAATGCATCTGGACGAATGTCGCCGTCGCGGACACGCTCGTAATTTGTTATCATCAGCCAGCCGGGCGCGGCCTCCGCCTCCGCCATATTGCGCACATAGACAGGCGCATCCATATGCAGGAGGTTTTCGGCGTCGCGGATAAACTCCTGCTTGACCCCGAGAGGACACACGATCAGCATCTTCCCGCCCTTATGTGCATGGATAATGCGGCACCATTCGAGCTGCATTATCGTCTTGCCAAGCCCGAATGCCGCGAATATTGCCCTGCGCCCGCCCTGCACTGCCCACATGACTGCATCCTGCTGGTGCGGTTTCAGTACGGCGCTGATCTCTTCCGCATCAATGGCAACGCCGCTTTTTTTGGCAATCACCATTTTTGACGCGAGGAAGTCCCGATATCCCCTCTTCATCGCAATCCTACCTTTGCATTTTCCTTCTGTGCGTGTTACAATTAACGCGCAACATCTTTTCCTTCTGCGCTCAGAGTGGTGCCAGCCACTCAGGGCGCTTTTCTTTTGTAATCTCTGAAATTAGAAGTGATTGCAAAAGGGCTATTGCGGTTCTTAAGTGCAAATGTTTACTACCCGAACGTCTAGCTGTTTCAATGATTATAGAAATCGCCATCGGAATAACATTAAAAGCATCTCCGCGAACCCTTATTACGTCACTACCGTCTAGGCTGGCCGAACAGAAAAAAAACTCACACTCATCAAATGCTTTGACCACTGTATCGAAATCGTCTTCTGTCATTTCTTCTCCTTTTCAAGCGCCCGCGCCGCTTCGAAATACGCAATCACCGTCAAATACTCCCGGCGATATTTCAATGTGCTCTCCTTTTCCTCCGGATAAACTTCATTTATGCGTTCCCGGAACTCCTCCAGCGTGCCGCCAATGCCGTCATTCCAGCACCCACACTGGACGACATTAGATGTTGCGTTGTATAGCGTGTAGTCCCGCCGACTTCCAATCGGGCCGACCTGCAATATTTTTTCTGACAGTTCGGCACTGTATAGGTCTCCACTTCTCAGATCGGCCCCCTTCAGATTGGCTCCCTTCAGATTGGCACACCTCAAGTTAGCTTTCCGCAAGTTGGCATCGCGCAGGTCTACATCAAGCAGGCAGGCCCCCATCATGTCTGCCCTCCGCAGATCAGCTTTTCGTAGGTTAGCCTTTCTTAGGTCGGCAGCACTCAGGTTGGCTCCCATTAGGTTGGCCCCCCTCAAACTAGCTCTCCGCATGTTGGCTTCACTTATGTAGGCATTCATCAGGCATGCACTGCTTAGGTCGGCATCATGCAGATCGGCCCCCCTCAGGTCAGTACCACTCAGGTTGGCATGGCTCAGGTCTGCACAAATCAGGTCGGCCCCCCTCAGGTCAGTACCACTCAGGTTGGCCCCCCTCAGGTCAGTACCACTCAGGTTGGCACGTTCCCCGTCATTTTCATCAGAAAGCCACCGACCATGGCTTTCTATGATCTTTTCCAGATCTTCTTGTTTCATTTCCGTTGCCCCTTTATGCAAACTCATACCACCGAAGAACAGGCTCATCTTCCCAATCTACTGGATTCGTTTCGTCTGTTGTTCCCCACACTCGAAAAAGCACTGCAACCCCTTTATCTGTTCGGTGGATAACCTCTGCGCTTTCCTCATGGAGATCCCGTCCGCAGTTGTTCGTGTCAAATCCCTTCCAAATGCTCCCAACACCCGCATGTCGCAGTTCTTCGAAACTCACGTTCTGCGTTATTCCATCGCCGTTATAGCTCCATCCACTGACAGAAAAGGCTACTTTTTCACTGACCACTTCTGTTTTCATTGTTTTCCTCCTTGTTCCCCTTGACCCAATAGGTCACCTTGATTTCATCCCCGGGATAGATCATCCCCTTGCGGTCAATGAGCCACGGGTTAAGCTCCTCCATCCCCGATTTGTATTCGAGGATGTAGCGTTTTGTACCCGTGTTTTTTGCCGTGTACTCCTCCGCAATGCCCCAGAGCGTATCTCCGGGGCGCACGGTGTAGACCTCTTCAACGAGCACCGCCCCGCCATCATCCCAGGGGTTACACGCCCCAGAACAGAGGGCTGCGACCGCAAGAAATGCACCGCCGATAAAGGCACTCTTCGCAAATTCCCTAATCTTCATTTCCTCCATCTCCCTTCTTTCTCCTCAAACTCCTGCGCAATGTCTTTCAATTCCGCGGCTGCAACCAAAAGCGCCGTTCTTGTGTTATCTACACAGATTGCCGCCCTTACAATCTGCAGGATGCCCAGTTTTATCACCTTCGCAAAAGGCCCTTTCGCCATAGCATGGATTTCATGTTTATCGACAACAGCCATCGAGCACTCCGTACTCAGCTTTTCGATTGCCCACATCAGGAACCCAATTATCATCTTTTTCATCTTCTTCCTCCTATTTCACGAGACCAATCACCTTGCGCGGCCGTCCGCGCTTTCCTCCGGTCGTCACCTTTCGCGCCGTCTCCGCCGTCATCTCTGCGCGTTTGAGATTGCGCCCGCAGGCCGCCGCATCCGACAGCCATTCCAGCAGCGACAGCCGCGGGATTTTGAGCGATTTTCCCACCGTAAACACCGGGAAATCCCCAACGCTATGCAGAGACTGATGTGCCAGCGCCCGGATCACATCGCGCCCGATTCCCGTCAGCGCTGCCGCCTCCTCCACTGTCAGCACCGCCTTTTCCCAGATTGGGACAGTCAGCTGCGCCGTTTCCATCCTCTCACCTCAATTCTCTTCTTCCTCTTCTCTCTCAAAATTAACCGTCGAGGCATATTTCAATTGCCACTTTGTTTTTTTTAATACGTCTTCCGCATCCCTACACGAAAACCCATTCAGCCTCTCCAACAAGTCTTCAACGGCCTTCCTTATGTGCTCTGGTGTCTCGAATCTCTCTGCCAGCTCATGGAAGTTTGTTCTCAGCCCCTTCATTTCTGTCACCTCCCTCCATGCTTTTCTAAATATATCCGCAGCGCATATCCGACCGCAGAGACCTTATTCGCTGCCTCCACGATTTCAAGGAGTGACGGCACCTCCTCCGGCGACAGCTTTCCGTCCTCTGCAATGGCAAGCAGTATTTCCCCTTTGCCGCGCATCCCCTCGACCGCATGGAGGAATCGGACGCACAGCCGATCCAGTTCGTAGAGATCGGCCACCGGCACCATCCTCCGCCCGATAGGACAGCTGTGTGTGCAATGATAGTTGCACAGCTCCGGCGCATGATACTCATCCGCCATGAGCATCACTTCCTCCGGATACGGATCCTGTGTTCCGATCTCGATGCGCTGCAGCCGCTTGCGATCGATCCCCGTCCGCTCGCTCGCCATATCGCGGCTGCACAGCACCTCATTTCCTTTTGCCGCCTCCATACGGGCCAAATAGTACCTGTTGGCCGCTGTCGACGGTGACAGATTGGACATTTTCTTTTCTCTCCTCTCGCGGTAGGATATAGACAGGATCAATCAAAACTCCTTGTATTCCCGTCATTCCTTATTTATACTTGTATTTCCGTCATTTCTCTTTAAAAAATTAAGGTCAATATTCAAGAGTTCCGCCAAGCGAGAGAGCAGCTTCAGGCTCGGTGTGTATCTTCCCTTTTCCACATCTGCATAATACCCACGCGAAACACCAACAGCCGCCGCAAGTTCGTACTGTGTCATTCCCGCTTTTTCACGAGCTTTTTTGATAACGGTTTTAATGTCCCCCATCTATATCACCTCCTATAAGCACTTGTATTTCCGTCATTCATTACCTAATTTATAGTATTTCCGTCTTTTTGTCAATAGTATTTCCGTCAAAAACATTGTATAATATTTTTTAGACGGAATTACCGTACAAAAGGAATATAACATTATGAGTATCGGACGCAGAATCAAAGAGGCAAGAAAGCTTGCCGGCCTTACGCAAGTCGACCTTGCAAAAAAATCAAGCCTCTCACGGTCTTATATCGGCGACATCGAAAAAGACAGGTATAACGCGAGCCTTTCTGCGCTGCAGTTGATTGCTGATGCAACAAACACGACCGTTTCTTTTTTGATTGGCAACGAGCCGTATCGGACCGCCCCCTTATATCAGACATTGGAAGCCCACGAATCCATCGCGCCCTACGGGAAATCCGCAAAGCAGGAATCTGACTTAGATATCCTATTAGAGCGCGGCGGATATCTCACATATAGCGACAAACCGCTGACGGAACAGCAAAAACAAATCCTTCGGGAATTTGTGAAGGTATTAGTCAAGGAGGAATCATCTGATGCGGAGGCTCCTGCCAACCGTAATTGACGTTATTCGCGCGCACGAAAGCAATAACCCGGAGGCCATCCTCCGGGCAATGCATGTCAAGATTTATCCGCACAACATCATCTTTCTGCCGGATGCATTCTATGTCCGTCTCGGACAGATGCAGAGCATTTCCATCAAGACTAGCCTCTCGGAGGATGCGCGGAACGTCGCCCTTGCGCACGAGCTCGGACACATTGTCCTCCGCCATCGACTGGATTCCTTTGTGCATGCAGATCGTTTATCCGCCGCGCGGCGCGATGAAAAGGAGCTTGCGGCGAACAAGTTCGCCTTTCTCCTTCTCGCTCATACCTGTTTGCGCAACAACGTCCGGATGATTGACAGCATCCGCGGCGAGAAGCTATTATCCCTTGCCGACACCGCATCCCTGCTGAAACAGTTGGAGTGTGCGGCGTGTGTGTATGAGTGATGAGGTGCCGAATATGCAAGTTTTTGACAAGCAATCCTTTGAAAGCGAATACACCCATTTACAATTTTTCATGCTTTTTTTCTTTGGGGCTTTTGGCTTTCTCATTTATTGCCTTATAGTTTCAGAGGTTACCATAGATACATTCTCTGTTATTTTTTTCTCCACATTCCTCGGCGTTTGTGGTTACCATTTCAGAATAAATCTCTGTTTGTCGTATATAAAAGCACTAGAAAATGCTATTGCATTTCAAAAAAAACGATATAGTGAGTTGGAAAACGCTCGGCAAGAGCACGAAACAGCGGTCTCCGACATAGCCTATTTAAGAGATATATTTCCAAGTATTGATGCTACAATCGAAAAACATCACCAAAGAAAGCAAGAGTGGTGGCAGGAGCCCGAGAAAAAACCGCGAGAATATAGAACCATCGAATCTTACGAAAGTGAGATTCGCGACCTTGAAAGGCAGATTCGTCAATTAAAACATAAATTGAACCCATCTGAAGTAGAGTTCATTGAAAGACATTATTAACGTCTGCTTTCAACACCACCACATCAAGTAAACGCACATTTTTTCGCAAAAAACAAAAGTAATCACGCAGTTTTCTCGAAAAATCACAATGAGCTGTAAAGGAATCCTTTTTGCATAAAACGCAAATTGCTTTTGTAGAGCAAACGATATCTAAGTCCACAAATCAATCTTTTCATAGAGCAAATAATATCTAAGTCCACAGAATGATAAATCTGTGGACTTATTCTACGAAGGTGATCACCATGCCGACAAAAAGAAAAGACGGACGCTACCAATCCAGCGTCACCGTCGAGAACCCCATCACCGGGGAAAAAGTCAAGCAGTACATCTATGCGTATAGCCTAAAGGATCTCGAGATCGAGCGCCGGCGCGTCCTCGCCGCGAACATCTCTGACTTTCTCATTGCAGACAGCTTTCACAATTTCGTAGAGACATTCCTGCGCACTAAGCGTGACGTGGACAAACTCGAGGAATCGACCCTGACAACCTATCGCAGATTCCTTTCGCGGTACATTCTCCCTGTCATCCCATCGAACGCGAAGATCACCAATGTAACACCCGCCCTTATAAAAAGCCTGCTCGCGCAGATCGAGGGCGACCGTACACGGCAGGCAGTCTATACGCTTCTTCAATCCATCTTCAAGTCTGCGAAGTTCGAGCGGATGATTGAGAACAACCCAATGGAATTTATTCGCAAGCCGAAGCATACGGCAAAGGTCGCCGGCATTGTCACGCCTGAGATTTATCACGCCATTCTCAGCGCCGTGCACGGATCACAGGTCGAATATCTCTTCAAGTTCGCATGGGGAACGGGGCTACGCAGAGGTGAGATCGTCGCGCTGCGCTGGGCAGACTTTGATCCGGACGCAGCGACCATCCGTGTATCGAAAGCCCGCAAAAAAGGCACAGAGGAATACGAGGGTACAACCAAGACCACATACAGCGCGCGTACAGTTACCCTATCCCCTGCCGCTGTCGAGAATCTCCTTGCATGGAAAAATCTTTTATCTTCCCGCATGTCCGAACGAGGGATCCGTGTCACAAAGACAAGCTATTTATTTCGATCGCTCAAGGACGAATCACAGCCGATGACACTCACTGCACTGACACATATCTTCGCCGATCTAAAAAAACGTCTGCACCTTCCAAAGGACCTCCGCTTTCACTCGTTCCGGCATACCCACGCAACACTTCTCGCAGAGCAGGAGATCAGCGCAAAAAAGATTCAGGTGCGCCTCGGCCACGCATCCGCAGCATTCACGATGGATCGCTACGTCCACAACACCGCACAAATGCAAGATGGCGTTACTGACAAAATAATCAAGTGTGAAGAAACATATTCCGATTGACAGCCAGGCTGTCAAAAAGGCTGTCAAAATTGAAAATCGGTAACAGAAAAGGCTTCCGGGCAAAATGATCGGAAGCCTTGATTTTACTGGCAGAGAGGGTGGGATTCGAACCCACGGTGGCTTATCACCACACTTGATTTCGAGTCAAGCACCTTCGACCACTCGGACACCTCTCCATGCGCTTGCGCGACATGACGCATTATAGCACAGGCGGGGCGGCGTTGGCAAGGACTTTTTCAGACGGCGGCAAGGGCCTCCGCGATGTCCTCGAGCAGATCATCAGCGTGCTCGATGCCGACGGAGAGGCGGACGGTGCCCTGACCGATGCCTGACGCTTCGAGTTCGGCATCACTCATCTGCGAATGCGTGGTCGTCGCAGGGTGAATGACGAGCGACTTCACATCTGCGACGTTCGCAAGGAGGGAAAAGAGCTTCAGATGGTCGATGAAGCGGAACGCCTCTGCACGCCCGCCCTTGATGTCAAAGGTAAAGATGGAGATGCCGCCGTGCGGGAAGTAACGCTTGTAGATCGCATGGTCGGGGTGGTGCGGGAGGGCGGGATGGTTGACCTTTGCGACCTTCGGATGCTTGCTGAGAAAGTCCACGATCTTCAGGGCGTTCTCCACGTGGCGCTCGACGCGCAGTGAGAGTGTCTCGATCCCCTGAAGGAAGAGGAACGCGTTGAACGGCGAGATCGCCGCGCCCGTATCGCGCAGAATGAGCGCGCGGATGTAGACGATGAATGCGACGGGACCAAGCGCATCGACAAAGCTCACACCATGGTAGCTTGCATTCGGTTCGGTGAGGTGCGGGAAACGCCCCGATGCCTTCCAGTCAAACGTGCCGCCGTCGACAATGACGCCGCCGAGACTGGACCCGTGCCCGCCGATGAACTTCGTCGCCGAGTGCACGACGATGTCGGCGCCGTGCTCGATCGGCCGCAGAAGATACGGCGTTGCGAAGGTATTGTCGATGACGACGGGCACGCCCTGCGCATGCGCCGCCGCCGCGACCGCCTCGATGTCGATGAGATCGGCATTCGGGTTGCCGACGGTCTCGATGAAAACGCACTTAGTATTCGCCCGAATCGCATCCGCAAAGCCCTGTGCACCCGCTTTCGGATCGACAAAGGTCACGTCGATGCCCCAGTCCTTTGCCGTATGTGCAAGGAGATTGTAGGTGCCGCCATAGATGGTCTGCTGCGCGACAACATGATCGCCCATATGGGCGAGTGCCTGGATCGTCGCTGTGACCGCCGCCGCTCCCGAGGCAAAGGCAAGCGCCGCCGCACCTCCCTCGAGTGCTGCGATGCGCTGCTCGAACACATCCTGCGTCGGATTCATGAGGCGACCGTAGATGTTGCCCGGGTCCTTGAGCGCAAAACGGTCGGCGGCGTGCTGCGCGTTATGAAACACGTAGGACGTTGTCTGATAGATCGGCACGGCCCGCGCGTCCGTCACCGGATCGGGCTGCTCCTGCCCGACGCGCACCTGCAGCGTTTCAAAACGATACTTCTTGTCGCTCATAACGATTCCTCTCTTCAGCAAGCTTCCATATCATATTTTATGGCTGTGTATTATATCGAAAACAAGAATTTTGTCAAGCAAAATGCAGGCGTACAGAAATTTTATCTCCGTATTTAATAATTACTATTGACAAATAAAAATACAAGGACTATAATGGCATCATAAACAGATACCAACCGAATAGATATCTGCAGTGGGAATAACGAAAGGGGTAATAAATTATGAGTCAGAAGGATCTTACGAAGGCGCTTAACGCCTATATCGCCAACATCGGTGTCGGCTACATCAAGCTGCACAACCTCCATTGGAACGTTGTCGGCTCGCAGTTCAAGGCCGTTCACGAGTATCTCGAGTCGCTTTACGACTCCTTCGCGGATGTGCTTGACGAGAGCGCCGAAATTCTCAAGATGTGCGGCGAGCAGCCGGTTGCCAGCCTCAAGGGCTATCTCTCGCTCGCAACCATCAAGGAGCTCCCGGACAAGAAGATCGATCAGAAGAAGGCGCTTCAGCTTACGCTGGCTGACCTCGAGCTTCTCCGCGACCAGGCGGCCTCTGTCCGCGCCATCGCAGACAAGGGCGACGTCTTCGGCATCGCGAACCTCATGGAGGATCACATTGCGAACTACGCAAAGCAGATCTGGTTCCTCCGTTCGATGCTCGCCTAATCGTCTCTCCCCGGATAATACGAAACCGCCGCGCAGTGCACGGCGGTTTTTTGTATGCGCTCCCTTTCCCGGCGGAGATTACGGCTCTCTGTCCCCGTGCTGTTCTTTGCGGTCCCGGTAAATATCGGAAATAACGATCTTGAGGATGACGATGAAGGGCACTGCGAGGAACATGCCGGCAGGACCGAGAATCTCGCCGCCGAAGACGACGCCGAGGATGACGGCGACAGGGTGCAGGTGAAGCGATTTGCCGATGAGCGCCGGGTAGATGATATTGTGGTTGGCCTGGGTAAGGATAACGTAGAAGATGAAGGTCTGGATCGCGAGCTCCGGTACCGTCGAGGCGGTCATAATGATGCCTAGCGCGGAGGCGATGGTCGGCCCGAGCACAGGGATGAACTCGCTGATGGCCGAGAGCAGGGCAAAGACGGAGGCGTAGGGCAGCCCCATAAGCTGAAAGAAGGCGAAGACGAGGACTCCCGTCGTGGCGCACATAACCAGCTGACTGCAGATGTAGGTGCGCAGGGCGCTCAGCAAATTGTCAAAGAGACGGATGATACGCGCACGCGCGCTGTCGGGGAAGAGATCGGTCAGCCATACTTTGATCTCCTCGCCGTCCTTGAGAAGATAAAAGGAGACAAAGATGATGATGACGAAGTCGATGACCTTGCCGAATGCACCGAACAGGAAAGAGAGCGAGGCGCGCAGAGCCTCGCTGCCGAGGCTGCGCAGGCGATCGAGCAGGTTCAAGAGTTCGTTCTGAACGAAGACGGAGTCCGAGAGCAGCGGCAGCTGCTGGATGCTCGCGCTGATGTTCGGGAGTTCTGTGACAAAGCGCTGCAGCGACGGAACGACGGAGCGCGAGAGGAGCGTGATGATGCCGACGACGACGAGAACAAAGAGGAAAATAGCGAGCACAGCTGCGATGGAGCGGGGCTTATTCCGGCGCTCCATAAAGTCAACGGCAGGCTTTAACAAAAGGTGCAGGAGGAGCGAGAGGAATATGATGAAGGCGAGATCCTGAAAGAGCCAAAAGGATGAAAGGAGGATAGCGCAGGCGATTGCGAGGATGATCGATGTGCGGTAGTTCCAGAGATTCACAGCAGCCTCCTTTCTTTCGTTCGTTCCGTATGGAGCACATGATAGCACATTCGGTGCGCGGCGTCTATATGGGGCATTGCACAAAAAAAGATTGGCGTACGAAAATGCATGTGCTTTCGTACGCCAATCTCACAAAACTTTATTTTACGCTCCGGGCATCGCTGCCTTCGCCGTCTGCAGGCGCGCAATGGCGCGCTTGAGGGCGAGTGTGGCGCGTGCCTCATCAATATCAGCACGCTCCTGCTCGGGCAGCTCACGCAGGCGCTTCAGCCGCTCCTGCGCACGCTCATAGGCGCGCTGGGCACGGTTGACGTCGATGTCGATCGGCTCCTCTGCAGCCGTCGCGAGGACCGTGATCTTCTCGGGTTCGACCTCCATAAAGCCGCCGGCCACAGCAAAGAGCTTCTCCCCGCCGTCGACATGAATCTTCATGGCATGCGGCTGAAGTCCCGTGACGAGGGGAATGTGCTTCGGCAGGATGCCGATCTCGCCGCCCGTGGAGCGGGCGATGAGCATGTCGATATCGGCGGCGTAGACCACGCGGTTGGGAGATACGATCTCCAGCTTGATGGTCGCCATCCGTTATTCCTCCTCTTTGAGCTTCTTCGCCTTTTCGATCGCCTCGTCAATGCCGCCGACCATGTAGAAGGCCACCTCGGGGAGATCGTCATACTTGCCGTCGAGGATCTCGCGGAACCCGCGGATCGTATCCTTGAGCGCGACGTATTTGCCGGGCGAGCCCGTAAAGACCTCTGCGACCGCGAACGGCTGCGAGAGGAAGCGCTGGATCTTGCGCGCGCGCGAGACGGTCAGCTTATCCTCGTCGGAGAGCTCCTCCATACCGAGGATGGCGATGATGTCCTGCAGTTCCTTGTACTTCTGGAGCACCGCCTGCACGCCGCGCGCGACCTCGTAGTGCTCCTGCCCGATGACGAGCGGGTCGAGGATACGCGAGGTGGAGTCGAGCGGATCGACGGCAGGATAGATGCCGAGCTCGGCGATCTGACGGGAAAGAACCGTCGTCGCGTCGAGATGGGTAAATGTTGCCGCCGGCGCAGGGTCGGTGAGGTCGTCCGCCGGGACGTAGACCGCCTGCACGGACGTGATCGAGCCCTTTTTCGTGGACGTGATGCGCTCCTGGAGTGCGCCGACGTCCGTCGTCAGCGTCGGCTGGTAGCCGACGGCGGACGGCATGCGTCCGAGCAGAGCCGAGACCTCGGAGCCCGCCTGGATGAAACGGAAGATGTTGTCGATGAAGAGCAGCACGTCCTGGCCCTGCACGTCGCGGAAATACTCCGCCATCGTGAGGCCCGTGAGACCGACGCGCATACGCGCGCCCGGTGGCTCGTTCATCTGCCCGTAGACGAGCGCCGTCTTGTCGATAACGCCCGACTCGGTCATCTCGGACCAGAGGTCGTTGCCCTCGCGGGTACGCTCGCCGACGCCGGCAAAGACGGAGTAACCGCCGTGCTCGGTCGCAATGTTGTGGATGAGCTCCATGATCAGAACCGTCTTGCCGACGCCCGCGCCGCCGAAGAGACCGATCTTTCCGCCGCGGGAGTACGGTGCGATCAGGTCAACGACCTTAATGCCCGTCTCGAGAATCTGCGTCGATGTCTCCTGGTTGTCGAACTTCGGCGCGGGACGGTGGATCGGCCAGCTCTCCTTGTTGCCGACCGGAGCGGGGTTGTGGTCAACCGGCTCGCCGAGGACGTTGAAGACGCGTCCGAGGGTCGCCTCGCCGACGGGAACCATGATCGGGGCGCCCGTATCGTCCGCCTCCATGCCGCGCATCAGACCGTCGGTGGAGCTCATGGCGATGCATCGCGTGATGCTGTCGCCGAGATGCTGCATGACCTCGACCGTGAGATTTACCTCGCGGTCGGCGGCCTTGCCCGTGATCTTGATGGCGTTTAGGATCTCCGGCAGTTCCCCCGCCGGAAATTCAATATCTACGACAGGTCCGATGACCTGTACGACTTTACCTTTTGCCAATGGAAAACCTCCTTACCTCCATGCGCACTGCGCACACGGATGTCACTTGAGTGCCTCGGCGCCGCCGACGATCTCGTTGATCTCGTTCGTAATGCCCGCCTGACGTACCTTGTTGTAGTAGAGGTCGAGCTTTCCGATGAGTTCCCCGGCGTTGTCGGTCGCATTGCTCATTGCATTCATGCGTGAGCTCAGCTCGCTCGCCGCCGACTGGAGGAGCGCCGCATAGATGGTGGTGAACAGGTACTGCGGCAGCAGTGCCCCGAGCACCTCCTCGGCATTCGGCTCATAGATGTATTGTGTCTGTATGTGATGACCGTCTCCCTCCTCCGGTGCTTCAAACGGGAGAAGTTTGATGATCTCGGGCACACAGGTGATGGCCGACACAAAGCGCGTGTAGACCATGTAGACTTCCTTTATGCCGCCCGCCTCGAATGCCTCGATGACGGCTGCTGCGAGTTTCTGTGCGTGCACCGCCTGCGGGCGTTCGCTGATGCCGACGCGTTCGCTGATGATGTGAAAGGCGCGGTTCTTGAAGAAGTCGCGCGCCTTGCGTCCGACGGCAATGATCTCGGTGTTCGCCTTGTCCTCGACGAGGGTCATCGCCATCTTGAGGGCATTGCTCGAGTATGCGCCTGCGAGGCCCTTATCCGCCGCCATCACAAGAATGAGGCGTTTGCCCTCTGCATGCTGCTCGAGCAGCGGATGCGTGACATCCGTGGCAGCCGCCGCCACACTCCGAATGACCTCAGCGGTCTTTTCGGCATAGGGACGGTTGTTGTTCGCGGCCTCCTTGGCACGGCGCAGACGCGAGGTCGCGACCATGTCCATGGCGTTCGTGATCTGCTGGATGCTCTTGACGCTGCGGATGCGGCGCCGAATATCCTGTAAATTGGCCATTTATGTCACCTCTCTCCTTACGATTCTTTGTAGGAGATGGTGTCCTTGAACTCCTCGATCGCCTTCGTGAGATCTGCCTCGAGCGGATCATCCAGCTTCTGCATCTCCGTGATCGCCGCGGCAATCTCCGGATGCGAGGTGCGCATGAACTTCAGGAAGTCTGTATGGAACAAGACGACCTTGTCCACGGGGATATCCGCCAGATGTCCGCGCACCGCCGTGAAGATGACGAGCACCTGCTCGGCAACGGAAAGCGGGCTGTACTGCGCCTGTTTCAGCGTCTCGACCATGCGCGCGCCGCGGTCAAGCTGCGCCTTCGTCGCCTTGTCGAGATCCGAGCCGAACTGGGCAAACGCCGCGAGCTCGCGGTACTGCGCGAGATCGAGACGCATCGTGCCTGCGACCTGCTTCATCGCCTTGATCTGGGCCGAACCGCCGACACGGGAGACCGAGAGGCCGACGTTGATCGCCGGGCGGATGCCCGAGTAGAATGCGTCGGTATCCAGCATGATCTGGCCGTCTGTGATCGAGATGACGTTCGTCGGGATGTACGCCGAGAGGTCACCCGCCAGGGTCTCGATGATCGGCAGCGCTGTGATGGAGCCTGCGCCGAGCGCATCGGAGAGTTTTGCCGCACGCTCGAGGAGGCGGGAGTGTAAGTAGAACACGTCGCCGGGGTATGCCTCGCGTCCGGGCGGACGGCGCAGCAGCAGCGACATCGCGCGGTAGGCTGCCGCGTGCTTGGAGAGGTCGTCGTAGACGCACAGCGCATGACCGCCCTTGTACATAAAGTACTCTGCCATCGCAACGCCCGCATACGGTGCGAGGTACTGGAGCGGCGCAGAGTCTGCTGCCGTTGCGGCAACAACGATCGTGTACGCCATCGCACCGCCGTCCTCGAGCGTCTTGACGACGCGCGCGACCGTCGATGCCTTCTGGCCGATCGCGACATAGACGCAGATACAGTTCTGACCCTTTTGGTTCAGAATCGTATCGACGGCGATGGCCGTCTTTCCCGTGCCGCGGTCGCCGATGATCAGCTCGCGCTGCCCGCGCCCGATCGGGACGAGGGCGTCGATTGCCTTCAGACCGGTCTGAAGCGGCTCATGAACGCTCTTGCGGTCGGCAATGCCGGGCGCCGGCGACTCGACCGGACGGAACTCCGTCGTGTCGATGGGCCCCTTGCCGTCGATGGGGCGACCGAGCGCATCCACGACGCGGCCGATCATCGCCTCGCCCACAGGGACCTGCATGATGCGGCCTGTACGCTTGACGGTATCGCCTTCCTTGATCTCGGTGTCGCCGCCGAGAAGCACGGCGCCGACGCTCTCCTGCTCGAGGTTCAGAACGAGTCCGTAGACATCATTTCCGAAGTCCAGCAGCTCGCCGGCCATCGCCTTGTCCAGCCCATAGATATGGGCAATGCCGTCGCCGACCTCAAGAACCGTGCCGACATCGTTGACGTTCAGATCAACATCGTAGTTCTTGATTCGTTCCTTAATTATGGAAGTAATTTCTTCCGGATTCATTTTCATATTTCGCTGTCACCCCGCTAGTTCGCCATTAGCTGTGCCGTCATTGCTGCAAGACGCCCCTTGACGCTGCCGTCGATGCGGCGGTCGCCGATGCGTACCACCACGCCGCCGATGAGCGAGGGGTCGCGATGCTCGCGCAGGGATATCTGCTTGCCCGTGACGCTCTCGAGTTTCTCCCGCAGCTCCTGCAGCTGCGCTGCCGAGAGCTGCTCCACTGTCGTGACGTCCGCCACGGCAATGCCGAGTTTCTCGTTCGAGAGCTCGATAAAGATCTCATTGATTGCCTCGAACACCTGCATGCGGCGCTTGTCAATCAGCAGCAGGAGGAAGTTCAGCACCATCTCGTGAACGCCGCCCTCAAAGACCTCGCGCAGGAGGCTCTTCTTTTCCTCCGGCTGGATATTCGGGTTGCACAGATACGCCTTCAGCTCCGGGCACTGCGTATAGAGCTGCTGTACCTTCGCGAGATCAGCTCCGTACTCCTTCAGCTTGTCGTCCTCGCAGGCAAGCTCAAAGATCGCCTTGGCGTATTTGCGTCCAAGCTCCATATTCAGCATGTCGCATCACCAATCTTATCCGCATCGAGCTTTGCGATAAACTCGCCAATGATGGCATCGTTGTCCGCTGCCGTCAGATTCTTCTGGATGATCTTGCCGGCCGCCTCGAGTGCAACGGTGACCACCTCGCCTTTGAGCTGTTCGACCGCATGGGCACGTTCGTGCTCCATCTGCTCCTGCGCCGACTTTTTCATCTGTTCGATCTCAAGCTTTGTCGCCTGAATGCTCGCCGCACGCTCTTCCGATGCGCGTTTTTCCGCGAGATCGACGATCTCCTGCGCCTTCACGCGCGCCTCGGCCAGCTGTGCCTTGTATTCATCCAGCGTTGCCGCAGCCGCAGCTGCATCCGCGTCCGCCTTTTCGATGCTCTCGGCGATCTTCGCCTTGCGCTCTTCCATCATGCGGACAACCGGCTTATAGGCCACCGCGCGCAGGAGTGCGACGAGAATCAAAAAGTTGATGATCTGGATGGGCAGCGTGCTGTTGAGATCGATAATACCTTGAATGGTTTCGACCAATTCCTATGCCCCCTTTGCAAAATCCATGCGATTCAAAGAGACTCTTAGTGAATCAGCGGATTTGCATAGAGCATGATGAGCGCGATAACGACGGCAATGATGGCAAGCGCCTCGATCAGACCGACGGAAATGAGGGTATTCGTGAAGAGCACATTCTTCGCCTCCGGCTGACGTGCCAGGCCCTCGATGAAGCGGCTCGTGACAATCGCGTCGCCGAGCGACGCACCGATTGCGGCAAGACCAGCGACGAGCCCTGCGCTGATGAGAGCAGCTGCTACCATAATTGCGTTTTCCATGAAAAAATCCTCCTTAAAATCAATAAACACTTTTCGTTTGAAACCATTGTGCAGAGCTCTGCACGCAAAATAAGCTGTTAGTGTCCCTCAGTCTTGACCGCGCTGCCGATGTATGCAATGGACAGCATGGTAAAGATAAAGGCCTGCACGCCGCCGACGAAAACGCTGAACGCAATCCAAACCACCGACGGAACGGTGGAATAGTTCCCGAGCATCAGCAGCAGAATATGGATGAGAATCTCACCCGCCAAGATGTTGCCAAATAGACGGAACGACAATGTGATCGGCTTAGCAAGCTCCTCGACAATGTTGATGACGACAAACGGCACGAACGGCTGGAAAAAGTGCCCGATGTAGTGGCCCCCCTTCACATACAGTCCAAGAACGTGCGTCATCGCAATGACCAGCAATGCCAGTCCCAATGTGGTGTTCAGATCGTTTGTCGGCGATGCCATCGTCGGAATCAGACCGATCCAATTCGAGATGAGGATAAATAGGAAGAGCGACACGATAAACATGGACAAGAATCCACGCGCCCGCGGTCCCATATTCTCCTCCGCCTGTTCATGCAGCGTCTCTATGATCATCTCCAGCGCCACCTGCCAGTTCGACGTCGGCACAATACTCAGTTTGCGCGCCGCCAGCCAGCCGATGAAGAGGACAACGACCATCGTGAGCCACGTCATGACGAGGGTCTGCGAATTGAAGATAAATCCGGCGATCTGCACGGCCTCGCGAACACCGATTTCGTGCATAACCTCTACCTCCCTTGGGGTGAATCCCCAGTGTTCTGCTTATCGGAACGCATCTCGCGGACAATCAGCTGCGTCATCATCACTGCGTGCAGCAGGAAAAACCCGCCGACCGCCGCGTAGAAATACTGCACGCCCATCGTGCTCGCCGCCCAGAGGACCGCGAAGATCAGCGCCAGCATCAGCACGAGGCCGAGCTGCACCTGCACGCGCCCTGCCGCAGCAGTGCCGCGCGAGGCGCGCAGGAGACGCTGCGCCAGCTGCCAGAAATACAGCGCCGCCGCAGCCGCACCTGCCAGCAGCGCCCCGATGCGCGCAGTCTCCCCCATGACGAGGAGCAGCACGCCGCCGAGCAGCACTGCAGCCGCGAACGACCAGCCGATCTGCCTGAGATACCCCGATAAAAACCTGCTCATATTCCTCCTCCGACCGCCTCCAAGACGTAAGAAAACCGGCCCGGCACATAAAAAAGCACCGAGTCGGACGCCGCAGACGCAGTCATCGTTGAATATCAGTACCCTTAGACCATTCGACAAAAAAATTAAAAATCCTTCCACAAATGTATACATTATACGTGGAGAACTTATTCAAATCTTCCGTCAATAGGACATCGGGTGCAGCGGGGTTCGCTCGTGCGATTTCCGCTGCTGTATTTATTATACGGGGTTTTCTCTCTTTCCGCAACCTTATTTTAATCGGTCCGCTCAATTTATTATTGTATTGGGCCGACGCGTCTGTTAAAATAGGCGGAACGCAGAGAGGGGGAATCGCATGACCATCGAAGGCGCCGTCATCATCGAGAAGGGCGTGACCTTTGCCGTCATCCACGTCGATCCGAGCGTCACGCGCTACACCATCAAATCCACGCAGACAAGAAGAGCGCTCATGCGCTTTTTCCCCGGCATGCCCATCATCCTCATGAGCCTCACGCCGGAGGGCCATCCGCAGTACTACGGCCGCAAGGACATCACTGACTTTCTCCGCAGCGTTCGACTCGACCAGATCCCGTGGAAAAAATATCATATTGTATAAAATCATATGCACATGATCCGGCATAAGGTGACCTTCCAGTATCCCCATACCTTTATATGTACATAGCTGCCTCAGGATATCTCGAATACTCTCCTTGTATTGTCCATATATGATTTTCCGCCGATATTTCGGGGGGAACACAATATGATACTTGCAGCGCCACTTTATGTGGAATAAACTATTTGCTTTCTGTGCCATTAAGCATCTTTCCTTTCTTCTTGTACTGGCTTGAACAACCTTAGTATAAGCAGGAAAGATGCTTTTTGTATAACTTTTTGTCATCCACCCGTATAGCGAGTGGATTATTGTTTCGTTCGCAGCGCTCTCTCAACTGGGTCACGATCCATATACAAAACGGAGCGCTCCTCGTGGATCGCGCTCCGCTTATAACAACATATCTTGACGAAAACACGCATTGGTGTGTATAATCGAGTAAAAGGAGGCCGCTCTATGACCACTGCCGAACTCGTTCGCCTGCTGCGCAGGAACGGCTGCACACTCGTCGGGCACAACAAGCGGCATGATATGTACCACAGTCCCATTACAGGCAACACCTTCATGGTCGGCCGCCACCCCGGCGAAGAAGTCCGCACCGGCACACTGCACAAAATTCTGAGGGATGCAGGCATCTCTCTGCGATAGGAGGCTCTTGCTATGAACTACATCTATCCCGCGATTTTTACCGAGGACACAGACGGTATCCTCGTCGATTTCCCCGATCTTCCGAACTGCTATACCGACGGTACGACCATCGCAGAGGCATTCGAGAACGCTGAGGATGCCCTTGCGCTTGCTCTTTGGCATCTGGAGGAGCAGCACGCCGCAATCCCTCCTGCATCCGCCCCCGCAGAACTCTCCGTTCCCACCGGCGCATCTGTCGCCCTCGTACGCGCAGACACTCTCCCCGTGCGCCAGATGAACAACACACGCACCGTACGCAAGAATGTAACCCTCCCCGGCTGGATGGATACGCTTGCACGCGAGCGCAATATCAACTTCTCCAAGCTCCTGCAGAACGCGATCCGAAAAGAATGCGGCATCAACATCTAAATACCCATTATTCACTCAAAACAAAACGCGCAGCTGCTCACGCAGCTGCGCGTTCTTCAATGGCAGTTCTTTTTACTCTGCCGGGATGATGAACGAGAGAGAGCTGAAGATTTTCTTCGTCACGTTCGGGGTATCCGTCGGGAAGCCGACCTCGACACCGATGACGTTGAGTCCGTTGTTTGCAATGCGCACGGAGACGTAGCCGTTCGCGTCCGCCTGCGTCTCTGTCGTGAGATCGCCCAGCACGTCCGCGATCACGGGCGCGTTCGCATAGGGCGCGCCGTCCTTGTAGATGCGCAGCTGGAGCGTATCGCCGCGGCGCAGCGTCAGCGGATTCACCGCCGGTACGATCTGGATGGGAACGTTATAGATCCCCGCCGGCTTTACATTCGGGCTCCAATAGTGCACGTTGTACTTGTACGCATAGGTCACCGATACGAGATTCTCGATGTTCGAGTAGTCGCGGGTCGGGATGACCTTGCCGTCCGTCGTCTTTGCAAAATAGCCGTAGTCGAAGAACGTCGCCGTCACGCCGAGATCATCGCCGGGCACGATCGTAATATTCTTCTCGCCGTTCACGCGCTCGACCGTCGTCGGCTGGAAGTTCACATCGTAGGCATCGATGCGCTGCACACACGCCGGATCATACGCATTGTCGAGCGGACCCTCGCCCAGCACGAGCGCCTTCGTGTCGACACGGTTTGCATAGAAGACCCCATGCGCATCCGCAGGAGCCGCATACATGCCGAGTCCCATCGCTGCACCGAGCAGAGCTGCCATAAACTTTTTCTTCATCGGATATCCTCCCATCGAAAACAAAAATCTCAGCGGGATCTCATTCCCCGCCATATGTTATTTATTATAGTATAAACATTTTCTATTTGCAATCTTATTTCTGAAGTTCTCTCATACCTCCTGTTATTCTTCCGCCGGCTCTGCTATAATAAGCGGCATGAGACAGATTGGAGGAAACGTATATGAATGCACTCACCCGCACGGCTGTCGCCGCCGTTCTGTTCCTATGCCTTGCGTCCGCGGCAAGCGCAGCAGACGGCGTAGGGTACGGCATAGGAACTGGACCGGACAAGGACACCTCCGCTGTCCGTACCGCTTCGCAGCCACACGAAGCGGTGCAGCCGTATAAAACGGAGGAAGAGGCCGAAAACGCTCGAAACGTCCAGCTCACCATGAATGAATGCCGAACGATCACCATGGACGCAGCACTTTATCATGATACACCTGCCGACGAATTCCCCCCCGCCGATCAGCCCATGCCAATACTGAACGAGATCTTCCGCAAGATGACGGGAATGCCGTGGCTGCAGCTTGTCGTCACGGAAAGCAGAGAGGCAAATGATGAGACCGCCATTCAACCCGGATTCCCCGTCCGTTGGATGCGCATCGTGGATATTGCCCGCGCAGTGCGTTACCGGTTGGAGGACGGGAGACAGATCGTTATCTCACAGGCGTTCGAGGGAGTACATAAACAAAACGCAGGAAAGCTGTTTGCAAACGACCAGAATATCTTTGTCTACGATGCGGACGGCCATCCCATGATGCGTACGGATCTGTTTCATCTCCCTGACACCTCCCATATAAAATCCTCAGAGGCTTTTCTGCGCTTAGCCGCCGATTCAGCCGACATCCCCCTGCCGGAGGGCAGCCGCGCCTACACCCTCGCACAGCACATGCTCCAAACGGCGGTGCCGGCAGAAATCCCCGCAGGCAAATAAGGATCTCCTTGCGCACAATCTCACGAAATACTAACCCCCGTTTCATGATCTTCTATCCTTTCTCTGCGATATTCCATCTAGAAAGATCTCTCAAAAACATACATGCAAGGAGGAAGGTTTATGAACCTTGTAAAATCCATTGTTGCCGGCGTGCTTGTGCTCGCGCTCGCAGTGTTCTCGCTGCCCGCGGCCGAGGCAGCGACGGACTGGGACGGCGGGCGCATCCGCGCTGAGGGCACAGGGGGTGCGCCGATCAACACCGTCAGTGCGGCACAGGCACGCGCACTCGCGCGCCGTGCTGCCATCGCCGACGCCTATCGCCAGCTCGCCGAGCAGATTCGCGGCGTCGATGTCGACGCCTCCACCACCGTGGAGAACATGATGGTCACGAACGACACCGTCCGCACACACGTCAGCGCGCTCGTCCGCGGCGCGCGCATCGTCGAGGAGAAGGCGCTGCGCGACGGCGCCTACACCGTGACCCTCGAGGTCCCGGTCTTCGGCGTCAGCTCGCTCGCGGGCTCCGTCTTTACCCCCAACACAACGCGCGAGCGCTGGGCCAGCCCTGACAGCGTCTACGATCCCTATCGCTCCCGTGACTACGACACGACGGGCTACGGCACCTACGACCGCTGGGACCGCGGTCATGACTGGGATCGGACAACGCCCGCTGCGCCTGCCCGCCGCTCTCCCTCGACGAGCTCCGCCGGCAGCGCACCGTCCGGCCGTGCAGTCGGCGGCTACACGGGTGTCATCATCGACTGCCGCGGCATGGGCCTGCGCCCCGTCATGAGCCCCGTCATCAAAGCGGAGAACGGGCGCCCCATCTACGGCTACAAGAACCTCGACAGCGATAAGGTAGTCGCCAGCGGCATGGCAGCCTATGTCCGCAACGAGGCCGATGCCACGCGCGCCGGCAGCAATCCCCTGCGCATCCGCGCCATCGGCGTTGATGCCGGTGCCAATCCCGTCCTCTCCGCCGAGGATGCACGCCACGTTCTCATCGAGAACGGCGCAACCGGCTTCCTCGACGCGACCAACGTCGTCTTCATTCGCTGAGGCGGAATCCTTCCAAAGCATTCCCTTTTACTGATACTCTAACACAAAAAACCCATGCGCTTTATGACAAATATCATATGCGCATGGGTTTTTGTGCTGCAAAGCGCCCCGCTATTTCTCCGCTTTCCTGTCATGACGGCGCCTCGGCGGGCGCGGATGGTAGAGACTCCAGTTCCAGCGGATCGCAGCGAATCGGATGAGCAGTACGAGAGTGAACGCGAGCCACGAGTCCGCCTCCACGCCGAGCGTAAAGCGCAGCATGCAGAACACGAACGCCCCGGCGAGCGACGCTGCCGCATAGACCTCGGCGTAGAGCACAACGGGCATGCGCTGCGCGAGCACATCGCGGATCATGCCGCCCCCGACCGCCGTCGTCGCCGCAAGCAAAACCGGCAGGACATAGCTGTCATCCCCGCCAAAGCGCACACCTGTCAGCGCCCCCGTAATCGTAAAGGCGGCCAGCCCGATCGTATCCGACACATTGAACATCGTCAGAAGGCGCCTGCGGCGCATATGGTGCAGTGCCGTCCGCTGATAGAGCAGAGAAGTCAAGAGTGCCACACCCACCGACAGGAGAAAATTCGTCGTGTTGCGCAGCGCCATCGGCGGCGTAATGCCGACGAGCATATCACGCACCATGCCGCCGCCCACCGCCGTCGCGAGTGCCAGCACCGAGATGCCGAAGATATCCATGCGGCGCGAGATCCCGACGAGCGTTCCCGACACGGCAAAGGCGAGCGTCCCAATGATGTCAAACAGCCGCCAAAGATCCTCCGCAAGCATAGTTTCTTCCTTCCCTTAAATCGTATTGATAGCACTTACCGTTGAAATGATTCTGTTCCGATTGGCGCAGATGTTTCGTCCTGCCAAGGAAACAACCCGAATACACAGCGGAACCTATGCGGAGAAATTGTTGACACAGATCGGGAGGAAAAGAGGTCCCATCTGATCGTCAGTCCTGCGCGAACAAATAGAGCACCGTCTCGATCGGCGTCAGTTCCCCCGTCGTCGCCGAGTGCGAACCCGCCGCAACGAGATTGCCCTCCATATCGTAGACCGCGCGCTCCAGCGTCAGCCGATATGTCTCGCGCGTATCACGCACCTTTGCCCCGGCAATCCGATAGGCCACCATCTGTTCCGCTCCGGCCTCGCGTGCCGCCGAAAGGTGGGCATGCAGTCCGCTCAGCAGGCCATTCTCCGACAACCCGCCGCCGCCCGCCGCGAACACGACGGATGCATTGCGCACATGCAGAGCATCGCGCAGAACCGCCTTCATATAGGGCGCATCTTCTGCCAGGGAATCATCGAGCGCCGACTCGATCGGCGCCACATAGACCGTGCGCCCCTCCGCACGATTCGGCTGCCCCATGAGGAAGAGGAACGCACTGTCGCCTCCATACGCATCATAGAGCTGGCGAATCGCCGCATCCACATAGACCGTCATCGCATGAGGGAACGCTGCAACACTCCGCGCAGGCGTCCACGCGATCCGCTCACCGAACTGACGAAAGCCCAGCGGCGCAGCCAGGAGATTCTTCATCGGATCACCGCTCATCACCACGCGATACAGCGTAAATTTCCCCTCATAGGTGCGCACAAATGCCGCATTCCCTACCGCAGGCGAACCGAACGTCGTTACAATCAGCTGCTCCGCAGGCACCCCCATATCCGCAAGCCGCGCCGCAGCGAGGATCGCAGCCGCTCCGCCGAGACTGTGCCCTGCGAGATAGAGTTTTGTTCCGGGATGTCCGCGCAGATCTTCCGCAATCGCCTCACCGGCCGTACGGTTCCCATAGGCGGGCAGAGCATCCGTAAACAGCGCTGCTTGGCAGTAGTCCAGGAAACCACGGTGCACCAGCGGCATATCCTTGCGCTCCGCAGCAGACTCATTCCGCATCTCCAGAAACTCACTCGGACTGCTCCCGCCGAACACCGCCCGCCCAAGGCGCAGATCCGTCCACACATCGCTCCCGCGCTCCGTGCCCGGGAAAGCGATGAAATGAACATCCGTCCCGTCCGACGCCGTCCGCACCATATGGAAGAACCGCCCGACCGTCCCGCCGTGTCCCGGCGTCTCATATCCTTCGATCCGCCAGCCCGCCGCCACGAGCCGCGCACGCACAAGCTCCGGCAGCTCGCCCGCATACGCGGCCTCCGATGCCGCCGCGCTCACGAAAAGCAAGGACGTGAGATCCGCGGGAGCCGCAATCACATGCAGGGGCGTAAGAAAAATGCAGAGAAACAAGAAAATCCGCCCGATATGCATCACCGCATCTCCTTTTCAAAAATTTTCTCTCTATTATACCCGTTTTCTCCCTGAAAATACAGAGGCAACGACCAGAACTTTTGCACCTTGCCATACGTGTTCCCTATATCATACCACTTTTCGAGATGCACGCTTGATCCGGGGGTCATGCCTCTGGAAAAGGGCCCCCATAAATCTCTCTCTTGCAGCATAAAAAAACAGCCCATCACGCGGATGAGCTGTCCCCTGTTTCTGACCGTTGATACGACTACATACGGGCGGTAATCGCGGCCGTCAGTCCAAAGACGATTCCTGGGAAGTTCGCGAGAACAAGCGGCCATTCGCGATGCTCTCGGAAAAATCCGTATGCCACCCACATCGTGCAGTTGATGAACGCAACCGACGGCTGGATCCAATCTCCCTGATGACCGGACAAATTTCCAATAATTTGCGGAATATAGGAGACATACATACAGATAGACAAGCCGGAAGCAATCGCCCCGACAATTTTCATCTTATTTTGCATCGCCCCTTTCCCAAGCTGTGCCGCTTCCTTTTCCAGATGTTCGGCCTCCGCCTCCGTCTTTTTCAGCAGTTCTGCCATATCATATTTTCCTTTCCAAAAAACAATAAAATCAGCGCGACTGGTGGCTCATTCTAAAGCCCCCGGCAACAAAAGTCAACTTAAAAATTCAACATTCTTTCGGCCGACAAGAGGCCGTCCCGTTGTCCGGTACGCTCTTGATGATCCTTTCAAAAGAACATCGGAACAGCTGAAATATACAAAAACCGCCGTGGTCTCCCACGACGGTGCTTCTCTAAAATGGTGCGGTTGGTGGGACTTGAACCCACACGTCTTGTGAACACTACCCCCTCAAAGTAGCGCGTCTGCCAATTCCGCCACGACCGCGTGACAAAGTGTTTGTGAATATGTGGTGCCGAGGACCGGAATCGAACCGGTACGATCTTTCGATCGGGGGATTTTAAGTCCCCTGCGTCTGCCTGTTCCGCCACCCCGGCGCATAGGCAATAATGGAGCGGGTGATGGGAATCGAACCCACGTGACCAGCTTGGAAGGCTGGGGCTCTACCATTGAGCTACACCCGCGTGGAGCTGGCGAGAGGACTTGAACCCCCAACCTGCTGATTACAAGTCAGCTGCTCTACCGATTGAGCTACGCCAGCAGCAGTGCACAAGCGGCGCATGCCGCAGACGCTGTAAACTGAGTGGTGCCTCAGAGCGGAATCGAACCACTGACACGGGGATTTTCAGTCCCCTGCT
>ERZ772977.74-NODE-74-length-81465-cov-42.095492_pt1 | contig 81465 bp, 61 predicted proteins | sample MGYA00511131_ERZ772977 | MGnify/ENA primary metagenome ERZ772977 (study PRJEB29015, sample SAMEA2737935) | human oral metagenome | biome: human oral; feature: human-associated habitat; material: dental | place: China | collected 2151 ...
GAAAGCAGCCCAGAGCTCGAAAGCAGCCCAGAGCTCGAAAGCAGCCCAGAGCTCGGAGGGCAACCCAGAGCCCGAAAGCAACCCAGAGCTCAGGGTGGCAACGCACCGTGCGTAGCCTGGGCGAGGCTAAAGCGCCGGGCGCTTACCCATGATGTCGCTACCCACGCGCACGCAGGTCGAGCCCCAACGCACCGCCGCCTCCAAATCCCCGCTCATACCGGTGGAAATCTCGGTCGCATGCGGCACCTGATCACGCACCAGCGAGGCCAGCCCGTAGAGCTTCTCGAAGGCCTCATCCGGGTTCATGTCCAGCGGCGCCACCGCCATCACACCACCACAACGCAGGTGCTCGTGGTTCTCGATGCGCTCCACCAGCTCCAGCAGCTCGGAGGCGCTCGTACCGCCACGCGCACCCTCAGCGGCGTGACCAGCCGTCGCAACCTCCGCCAGGGACACCTGCACCAGGCAGGTCAGCGCGCCCTGCTGCGCCGCCGCGGGTGCGGGCGCCTCCCCCGCTTCGAAGCGTGCCAGCTGGTTCGCGTACGCCTTCGCCAGCGCATCCGCCAGGGAGGGGCGGTCCACCGAATGCACGCTGGAGGCGTACTTGACCACAGACTTCGCCTTATTCGTCTGCAGCTGACCGATAAACGCCCAGTGCGGGGGCTGCACCTCACGCTGGGCGCAGTAGGCGGCAAGCTCACGAGCCTTCGCGCTCGCCTCCTGGTCGCGGTTCTCACCGAAGAGGGTCACTCCCCCATCCAGTAGTGCCGCCGCGTCGGAGGCGGGGAAGAACTTCGTGACCGTCACCAGCTGCACCGGGGCGCTCGCCTCGGTACGCACGGCGCTATGATCCTGCTCCGCGGCGCGGATACGCTCAAGCACGCGGCGGTAGTTCTGCAGCAGCTGCTCGGCGCGTTCGGGGGTGTAGTGCAGGTTCTGTTCTTCTACATTCATTTCAGACATCTTTTTTCTCTCCTTCAGCGCCTCTACGCGGCAGGCTCCGCCACCTTCTCGATCCACACCAGACCCGCGATACGGCCCGGCTTCTCACCGCGGTTCGTGAACCCGCGATGCGAATACACCTCGGGTTCCTCAAACGTGCACTGCGCACAGTCCATGTTCACCTGCACGCCCGCTTCTTCCAGCACCGCGCGGGCGCCGGCGGGTAGATCCAGGCCGGGGGTCTGCTGGCTGGTCACCGAATGCACCTGCGGAATCAGTTCGGTGGATTCAGCCCGCATATCTTCGGGTACCTCATAACAGCTACCGCAGATGCTCGGACCCAGCCAGGCGGTAATTTTCTCCGCGCCCAGCTGACGCATCCGCTGCACGGTCTGCTGGAGTACGCCGTCGAGCAGGCCGCGGCGGCCAGCGTGAGCCACCGCCAGAATCGGTTGCCAGTTCGCGACCCGCTCACCCACCAGCACCACGGGGATGCAGTCCGCCACCATAATCGCCAGGGGCACACCCTCGCAGCTGATAGCGGCATCGGCGACCGGCGAGTTCTCCAGCACCGCACGGGCACGCTCAACCGTACGCTCCTGCGGGGCGCCGGGCGCGTAGGATTCCACCGCGTAATCTTCCGGATAGGCAATCTGCACACCGTGCACCTGGTTCAGGTAGAAGAACGGATCAGTACCCAGCGCCTCCTCCAGGGCGGCACGGTGATTGAGGGCACGCACCAGCGAGGCGTCCATACCGCCGCCTAGCTCATCATCCACGTGCAGGCCCAGGTTGCCCGCCGCGCGGGAGGTGAAGCCCACCCGCACACGCCAAGGGCCCAGGGTGAGGGTATCGGCAGAGGCAAGTAGCGAAGTTTTGGGGTTATCGCTCATCTTCTATTCCTTATCAGATGTCAGCGGGTATAACGGCGGGTATAGCAAAGGGGAGCCGAGAACAGCACAATGTGCGTGTTTCTCAGCTCCCCTATAGCTTCATAAGACTCTCAGCCGTGCAACGCTTAGGTGTTCACAGCCGGGCAGACTACTTCAGGAAGTCAGGGACGTCCAGGGTGTCGCGGCGAGCCGGAGCTTCCTCCACAACCGGGGGAAGGTCAACGTCGAAGCCAGCAGCACCGGTGGAAGCCGGAGCAGCAGCGGGTGCGTTGTAGCCGTAGCCGTTAGCAGCCGGAGCAGCGGTGGAACCGCCGAAGGATGCCTGGGTGCGCTGAGCCTGAGTAGCTGCAGCGGTGGAAGCGTTGGAGTTGGTCTCCGGGTTCACTGCGTCGAAGCCAGCAGCAATCACGGTCACGCGAGCCTCATCGCCCAGTGCGTCGTCAATAACAGCACCGAAGATGATGTTTGCGTCGGGGTGAGCAACTTCCTGAACCAGGCGTGCAGCCTCGTTGATCTCGAACAGGCCCAGGTCGGAGCCACCCTGGATGGACAGCAGAACGCCGTGTGCACCGTCGATGGATGCTTCCAGCAGCGGCGATGCGATAGCCAGCTCAGCTGCCTTCACTGCGCGGTCCTCACCGGATGCCGAGCCGATACCCATCAGAGCCGAACCTGCACCCTGCATGACGGACTTAACGTCAGCGAAGTCAAGGTTGATCAGGCCGGGGGTGGTGATCAGGTCGGTAATGCCCTGCACACCGGAGAGCAGAACCTGGTCAGCGGACTTGAATGCGTCCAGCATGGAGACGTTACGATCCGAAATCGACAGCAGTCGGTCGTTCGGAATAACGATCAGGGTATCAACCTCATCGCGCAGAGCGGCGATACCGGTCTCAGCCTGGTTGGAGCGGCGACGGCCTTCGAAGGTGAAGGGGCGGGTCACCACACCAATGGTCAGAGCGCCGAGGGAGCGGGCAATACGTGCCACGACGGGTGCGCCACCGGTACCGGTGCCACCGCCCTCACCTGCGGTCACGAAGACCATGTCTGCGCCCTTGAGGACTTCCTCAATTTCCTGCGCGTGATCCTCGGCTGCCTGACGGCCAACCTCGGGGTTTGCGCCCGCGCCAAGACCGCGGGTCAGCTCACGACCAACGTCCAGCTTAACGTCTGCATCGGACATCAGCAGAGCCTGAGCGTCAGTGTTGATAGCAATGAACTCAACGCCGCGCAGACCAACCTCAATCATGCGGTTGACTGCGTTGACGCCACCGCCGCCGATACCAACGACCTTGATGACTGCCAAGTAGTTCTGGGGAGTTCCAGCGTCCATGTATTCCTCGATTGTTCCGTGTTCCAGCTTCGGAAGACCCGCAGCTTAATCTAAGCCTGAAGGTTTCCTCTAAAGAATGACTTTATCTGCTAGGATACCAAACTGTTTTTGTCGGTTCCTAGTCACACAGCGCAATTACCCCCTCTTTTTGTGTATTTCACACAAAAAGGGAGGATAAAGCGCCTGAATGGTTCCCCTAACGGGTCACCGGTACGCGCGGGGCAGACACGTCATAGACGGTCACCTTCTGCGTCTGTGCCTCGGAAGAATTCTCCTCCTGAGCACGCTTAGCAATAGCCTGGCGCAGGGAGAGAAGGACCTTAGCCTTCAACTCGCTCTCTTCAGCGGTTCCCCACTGCACCGTAGTATTATCCCTCAAGGTTAGAGTGATACTTGAAGTTGATGTTGCGCTGGCTTCCTTAACCTGAGCTAGAAGCTCAGAGGGCATCGCCGAAAGCGCGGTAGAAATAGTGCGAAACTCAGCCGAAGTCTGCGGGTCATCACCGCTGAAACGCACCAGCGGCACCGAAGTATCAGGCTGAGTCGCCGACTCCAGCAGGCTCACACCATCACTATCAACAGTATGGTACGTATCGCCCTGCTTCACAACCGCAACCGCGGTACGCTCCTTCAGGGTCACCACCAGCTCATGCGGCGGACGGCTCTCCACCTGCACGCTACGAATCACATTATCCTGCCCGATCAGCTCACGCACCTTCTTCTCGTCAATGCGAGTGAGCGGAACACCGCGCAGAGGCTCCAGCTTCTGCTCCACCTGAGTGGTTTCCAGCAGGGATGCGCCGCGCACCGTAATCTTTTCAGTCGCCAGCAGGGGCGAGAAGAAGACCAGCACCACGTACAGCACCGCAATAATAGCCAGCGCCGAGGCGGTGTACAGCAGCTTACGGGCACGAGTCAGAGGCGCACGTTCCTTACGGGGGCGCTCCTCAGCACGCAGACCGTCCAGACCCGGATCCTGACGCAGACGCTCACGCTGAGCCTGACGGCTCGCACGCTCGCGTTCCTTCTCAATCTCCGCGGCACGCTGCTGCTCACGCTCAGCACGCCAACGACCAAAGCGGCTCGCGGGGCGAGGCTCTTCAGCAGCCTTCTCCCCCGCCTTATCGGCGCTCTTGTCGGCGCTTTCTTCAGTCTTCGGAGCGGCAGACTCTTCGCGAGATTCAGCAGAACCAGCAGACGCCTTGCCCGCGGTGGGCACCGACTTCTTGTCAGAACCCTTATCGCTATCCTTGCCTACGCTCTTCTCCGACTGCGAGGACGCGGCCTGAGCAGATGCAGTCTTAGAAGATGCACTCTTAGACGAAGAATCCTCAAACGCCTCAACATCAAACAGCACGGGAGCGTGCTCAACCTCAGAGACGGTACGACCGGTCATCAGCGCCGAACGCACCGAATCCTTCAAAGACTGCGCCGAAGAATGAACCGCCGCAGCGCTCTTGGAGGCCGAAGAATCAGTACCGTGCTGAGCGGAAGCCTTATGCACCACAGGCTTACGCGGCATGTGCCGCACAGAGCTCGAAGGCTGAGTAGCGGCAGAGCCGGCAGATACCCCAGAAGAGGCAGGCTGAGCGGATGCTGCAGGTTTTACAGATTCGGCAGCCTCTACGGTCTTTGCCGCCTGAGGCTGAGCTACCTCAGCCGGCACTACCTCAGTCTGCACATTCTCAGGTACCTGCTGGGCACGCAGGCGAGCACGCGAACGCGGGGCCTTCGGCGCGCGCGAGGAGGAATGCCCCTCCGAAGAGAGACCAGAACTCATCGGCACAGCCTAAGCCTCCGACTTCTTCGACTCGCCACCGTGACGGACCTGCAGGGACTCCAGCAGACGCGCACCCAAAGCGGTCACGTCACCAGCACCAACAGTCATCACGATATCGCCGGCCTGAGCGCAGGCCACAATATCCTCAATCGCGCCCTCAGCGGTAGCGTAACGAACCTCAGAGAAACCAGCACCGGTAATCAGCTCACTGGTCACGCCCTCAATCGGCAACTCACGAGCCGGGTAAATATCCAGCACATGAGCGCGGTCAGCCATCGACAGGGCCTCCGCAAACTCCTTCGCGAACTCACGAGTACGAGAGAACAGGTGCGGCTGGAAAATCACGTACAGGTTATGGCCATCAGCCACGGTACGGCCGGTCTCCAGGGCACGGAACACCTCGGTCGGGTGGTGCGCGTAATCGTCAAAGACCTTCACGCCAGCATCCTCACCGCGCAGGGTGAAGCGGCGGTCAGCGCCCACAAACTCAGCCAGCGCACGAACAATATCGGCAGCCTCGTAACCAGAAATGAGCGCCGACGCAAAAGCAGCCGAAGCGTTCAGCTGGTTATGAATACCGGGCACCTTCAGAGCAAGATCCTGCTCACCCTCATAACGCACACCGCGGCACTCAAAAGACCACGACAGGTGCGACGAGGAAGAACCAGCGCTGGTAATCTCGCTAATGCGCAGGTCAGCATCCTCAGACTCACCGTAGGTCACTACGGGCACACCCGCCGCACGAGAACGAGCCGCCAAAGTCGCCGCGCCCTCATCATCAGCGCAGGTCACCACAACACCGTTAGGTGCCAGCGAACCCACAAAACGGTTGAACGCCTCAAAGACACGATCGTCCGTTTCATAGAAGTCCAGGTGGTCCGGCTCAACATTCGTCACCACAGCAATAGCCGGGCGGTAACGCACAAACGAGCCGTCCGATTCATCAGCCTCAGCCACAAAAATCGACTCCGGGCCCTGAGCACCCAGGTGAGCGTTCGTGCCGCGACCAGCAATCACAGTACCCACCGCAAAGGACGGCTCCGCACCCAGCTGATCAAACATCACAGAAATCATGGAGCTGGTCGTGCTCTTACCGTGAGTACCGGCAACAGCAACCACCTGAGACTCACCCATCACAGCAGCCAACGCCTCAGAACGATGCAGCACACGCAGGCCCTGCGCACGAGCGGCAGCAAGCTCCGGGTTATCCTCACGAATCGCAGTAGAAATCACCACGGTATCAACGTCCACAATGTTCTCAGCCTGCTGAGGAACACCCACACGAGCACCCGCAGCACGCAAAGACTCAACAGCAGCCGACTCGGCACGGTCAGAACCGCTCACCGTCACACCAGCCTGCAGCATCAGAGCGGCAATAGCGCTCATACCCGCGCCACCAATACCGATGAAGTGCACACGGCCCAACTCGCTCATCTTCGCACGCTCAGGGAACGGCGGGTTCAGCGGTGCCGGCAACACCATCTCAAGATTCATCAATTCAGTCATTACTTCTCAGCTGCCTTCAATACTGCTTCAGCCATAACGCGCGCCGCGTCACGGATACCAAGTTCATACGCCGCAGCGCCCATACGCTCCAGCTCCTCCGGGTTCGCCATAAGAGCCGGAATCTCACGGGCAAACCACTCACCGGTGACCTCTGCATCCTTCACCAGCAGAGCCGCAGACGCCTCCACCAGAGAACGAGCATTCAGGGCCTGCTCACCATTACCAATAGGAAGCGGCACAAAAATCGCGGGAACACCCACCGCAGCAACCTCACTGACGGTCGCCGCACCCGAACGCACCAGCAGAAGATCAGCGGCAGCGTACACATCCTGCATGCCGTTGCTGAACTCAATCTGACGGTAATTCGGCGCGCTCAACGGCTCACCATTCTCATCCAGAACAGCCTTACCCTTACCTGTAATATGCAGAATCTGGAAGTCCCACTCCGCAAAGTGGTCACGGCACGCCGCCACCGCATTGTTCAGGCTCTGCGCGCCCAACGAACCACCGGTCACAATCACAGTCGGCTTCTGCGGGTCCAGACCCAAGTTACGGCGAGCCTTCGAACGGTGCGCCTCACGGTTCAGGTATGCAATTTCATCCTTCATCGGCATACCCACCAGGGTCGCGCGCGGGAACGGAGTATTAGGGAACGCCACACCGGTGAACTTAGCGAACGTGCCACCCAGGCGGTTCGCCAAACCGGGCTTCGCGTTCGCCTCATGAATCACCACGGGAATCTTAGCCATCAACGCCGACAAATACGCCGGCGGGCACACGTAGCCGCCCACGCCAACAACCACATCTGCATCTACTTCTTTGAGGATGCGGCGGGTCTTCGACAGGCCACCAAAGAACTTAGCGGGGAAAGCCAAGGCGGCACGGTTAATGCTACGAGGGAACGCTACACGAGGAATGAACTCAATATCGAAACCAGCTGCCGGAACCAGCTCGGCTTCCATCTTGTCCGCAGTGCCCAGCATCAGAATCTTAGCGTTCGGTTCAAGATCACGAACCGCACGCGCAATCGCGAGCATCGGATTAATATGACCGGCGGTGCCACCACCGGCGAAGACTATAGAGGGCGCCTTCTTCGTCATAGGTCTTTCTCCCAACACATCGGTACAGCATCATTTTACGCTATCGCATCTGTTCAAAAGAGCGCCCCCGCCATTGAGCTACAACTCAATAGCGAGGGCGTTATCTCATATTCAGCACATATACATCACGGGCGGAGGCACAAACCGCAACCCGCTCCCCCGACTGCCAGCCCCCGCAACACAGGCTTCACGGAGCGGGTTCCGCGAGGTTTAGCCCTGCTGGCGAGTGCCGCGCTGAGCGGAGTTCCGAGCCGCACCCTGAGCCGGACGGTGCGCCTGCTGAGTGCCGTTCTTCGGAGCGCCCTTTGCCTGAGCACCCCTTGACTGAGCGCCCTGTCGCGGCGTTGCCTGACGCTGAGCACCCTGACGCTGAGCACCCTGGCGAGGATTACCCTGTCGCTGGGCACGACGCTGACGATCCTCAGGATGCAGCGGCTGCAGACCCGCAGGTAGCGAACCCGACGGACGGTGCTGAACGCTACGGGGGTGGGCGCTACGGGGCTGGGCATCACGCGGCTGGGCACCACGAGGCTGCTGCACTCGCTTCTGCGCGGCAGGCTGCTGCGCAGTACGAGGCTGAGCGGGGCTCTGCTGTACAGTCTGCTTCGGTGCCGTTTGCTGCGGTGCGGCGGGCTTCTGACCCGCAGGCTTCGCAACAGTCGTCTTCTGAGCGGGGCGAGCCTCGGCCGGCTTACCCTGTGCAGCTCGGGTAGAGGTAGTACTCCTCTGAGCAACACGAGCCTGCTGACCGGTACGAGGCTGAGCGGAAGCCTTCTTCGGCGCTGCCACCGTCGGTGCAGGCTTCTGCGAGACCTTCTGCTTCTGAGCTTCAGTCTTCTGCTTCTGAGCTTCAGTCTTCTGCTTCTGAGCCTCGGTTTTCTGCTTCTGAGCTGCGGCCTTCTGCTCCGCCTTCACACGGGCAGCTTCCTCACGAGCCAGACGAGCCTGCTCCTTCTGCTGCTCCCGGGCCTGACGCTCCTGCTCCTTCTGCTGCTCCCGAGCCATACGAGCCAACTCACGCTGCTGATCCGGCGCAAAACCCAACCAGCGGCGCAACGTACTCTCCGGACCAAAAACAACCTTCAAAGGGTTATGTTCCTTCAGCAGGTGGCCACCGGCAGCCGCACGAGCTGCCTCCTCCTGATTCAGCACAATCTGCAACGGCGTACGACGATGCCAATCAGCATTCGCACGACGAACCTCACGCACGCTCTGAGTCTCAATATTCGACGGTGCCGTCGCGCCACGCAACGGAGTCTGCCGCGCAAACGCCAACAACAAACCCGCCGCAAACAACGAAGACAACAGCGACGAACCACCATAGGACACAAACGGCAGAGGCACACCAATCACCGGCAAAATACGGGACACCATACCCATATTGATAATCGCCTGAGAGCTCAACCAAATCATGATGCCGCCCGTAGCCAAACGCACCAGCGGGTCAGTAGTGCGCAGCATAATACGCACCGCACAATACACCAGGCCCGCATACAGCAGCAGAACCGCCAGCGTACCCAGCAGGCCCAGCTCCTCACCAATAATGGCGAAAATATAGTCGTTATGCGCCTCAGCCAAGTAGTTGTACTTCTGACGCGACTGGCCCAGGCCAACACCCAAGAAGCCGCCGGTCGTCAGCGCCACCTCACCAGAATTCGCCTGGTCACAGTTAGCGTTCGTGCACGAGCCCCACACACCGAAAATACGAGCCACACGGTTCGCGCTACTGAGCACACCCACCAGCGCCAACACCGCAAACGCGCCGCCAATTTTCAGCAGCGAGCTGCGAGAAGCACCCGCCAGCCACATCATGCCCACAAAGATGAAGCCGTACACCATGGCGGTACCCATATCGCCGCCGAGCATAATCAGCAGCACCAGGGCACCCACACCATAAATCGAGGGGAACAGAGTACGCCAAATATTGCGAGAAATATCGCCGTGACGACTGTACACCCACGCCAGCCACATAATAATCGCCAGCTTCGAAAACTCCGACGGCTGAATCTGCACGCCGCCGGGGAATTTCAGCCAGTTACGGTTACCGTTCACCTCAACGCCAACGACCACCACGGCAAGCTGCATGACCAACGCGGCAATCAGCATCGCGTTCACCACAAACTTCTTGTGGTAAACCCCCACCGGGATACGCGTAATACCCGCCATCGCAATCACGCCAAGCACCAAGAACATGACCTGCGACGAAACCTGCGAGAACGGCGACTGGCCCTGAGAAATCATGGTGACACTCGAGGCCGACAGCACCATAATGCAGCCAAAAATAGCCAGACCCAGGGTGGTCACCAGCAGCATGACCGGCACATCCCACAGGTCGGCCTTCAAACCACGACGGTACAGCCTATCGGCACGAGTACGGAACGGCGCAGAGAAATCCTCCCAACCGGCTCGCAAAGACGCCCAACGACCACTCGCGGTCGAACGCGCCGAAGAAGCCGAACGCTCCGAAGATGCGCTGGTACTCACATGCCCTCCTATAGGCCTCAACTGCCACGGATTCGTCGTGGCGACTACACGAAAAAGGTTCAGGGGTGGGACACCATTACACCATCCCACCCCCGAGAAGAACCCGCAGAAAGCACCCCGGTCACCCGAGACGCCCCCTGCAGGCAACGTCCTAAGAGTCTGCCAGCTGGGCGGCAACAGCATTCGCAAACGCATCACCGCGCACCGCATAATTCTTGAACTGGTCCATTGACGCAGACGCGGGAGCCATCAGCACAGTATCACCCGGATGCGCCAGCTCAGCAGCCTTCGCAACGGCCGCGTTCATCACGGCAATGCCGTCCGAAGAATCAGCCACAGCGGCGGTCATATTGTAGGTCGGAACCTGCGGAGCGTGGTTAGCCAACGCCGACTTCAACGCCGCAGTATCAGTACCGATAATCAGCACTGCCTTCAGGCGCTGAGCGTGAGCAGCAATCAGCTCATCGTACTCAACGCCCTTCGACAGACCACCAGCAATCCACACCAGCGAGGGGTAACCGCTCATCGACGCATTCGCGGCGTGAGGATTCGTAGCCTTCGAATCGTTCACCCACATGATGTCGTTCGCGTAGCCCACCAGCTGGTTGCGGTGCGCACCGGTCTTGAAGGAACGCAGGCCAGCGCCCACAGCCTTCGGGTCACTATCAGCCGCACGGCACAGCGCCGCAGCCGCCAGAGCGTTCTCCACGGTGTGCTTCGCGGGCATCTTACCGGGTGCCGGAGCCAAATCCTCCAGAACCGCCAGCTCGTACGCCTCGTTGTAACGGTTCTTCAAGAAGGCGCGGTCGACCAGGATGTCCTCGGCCAGGCCGAGCATCGACACGGCGGGCATCTCAGTGGAGCTGAAACCAATCGCGCGAGCGCCCTCAATAACGTCCGCGTTCTCGACCATGCGCAGGGTGTCTACGTGGTCGGTGTTGAAGATGCAGGCAACCTGAGTGTGCTCGTACACACGTGCCTTATCGGCCTTGTAGGCGTCGAACGAGCCGTGCCAGTCCACGTGATCCTCAGCGATGTTCAGAACCACCGAAGCGTACGGGGACATCGAGTAGGTCCAGTGCAGCTGGAAGCTGGACAGCTCCACCGCGAAGAACTCGTAGGGCTCATCGTCGGCAATGGCGTACACGATGGGCATGCCCACGTTACCCACCTGAATAGACTTCTTACCGGCAGCCTTCAGGATGGAATCAACCATGCCCACGGTGGTGGTCTTACCGTTCGTACCGGTCAGGCACAGCCACTTGGGGGTCAGGCGGTCGCTGCGCTCATTCAGGCGCCACGCCAGCTCCACATCGCCCCAAATCTGGATGCGACGCTCATAGGCATCCAGCATAACCGGGTGGTCCGGACGCACACCCGGGGAGGTCACCACAAGCTCGGGTTCCTGACCGTCCACCGGGGGCAGTGCACGCATGTGCTCGGGACCGAACAGGCCCTCAACATTACCGTAGGCGTTCTTGTAAATCTCGATGCGCTCACGCTTCTCCGGGATATCTGCCCCATCGATGACAACGATATGTGCACCCAGCTGGGCGAGCACATCGGTCACGGCATCGCCGCTGGTACCCATGCCCACCACAACCACGCGCAGGTTAGCCCAGGGGGCACCCCAGTGAGTCAGCTCCGCGAGGCGCTCATTCTCATACACCGGGTTCACCGCAATAGCGGCGGCGTTCGCTTCAATGCGAGCAGCATCCGGCTGTTCATTAGTTGACATTAGTGAATCACTCCAGACGTCTGCGAGAACCAGTCACCGAAGAACAGCGCCAGGGCAACGAGCACGCAGAGGGCGTTGACAACCCAGAGGCGGAACACGGAGTTCACTTCGCCGCTACTGACGGTACCGGGGGCAAGACCCTTCTTATCAATTGAGTATTTGCCGTTGACGCCGACCTTCTCCATGTGGTGGTGGAAGGGGGTCATACGGAAGTAACGGTGCGCGTGCAGGGGCTTCTCCCCCGCTGCGACCGAACGCTTACGGCTGGTCTTGAACACGAACTTCTGCACGATCACAGAGAACACTTCCAGCACGGGGATCAGGGCGATGACCAGCAGAAGCAGCTCGGTGCGGGTGAACAGCGCGAAAGCAACCATTGCGCCACCGAGTGCCAGGGAGCCGGAGTCGCCCATGAAGATCTGTGCCTTCGACACGTTCCACCAGAGGAAGCCAGCCAGCGAACCCACCAGGGATGCGGCAATCAGCGCCAGCGAACCGGGGTCGCGCACATCGTAGCAGGCAGTACCGGCGCCAGCGGAGCAGGCGTGCACGTACTGCCAGATGCTGATGGTCAGGTAGCCGGAGAAGATGGTCATCATGATGCCGCCAGCCAGGCCGTCCAGACCATCGGTGAAGTTTACAGCGTTCGTACCGGACAGGGAGATGATGGTAATCCACGCAACCATCAGGATGGAGCCGAAGACCGCACCCGCCGCGAACAGGTCGATGGGCAGGTCACGTACGAAAGAGATAGCGGTCGACGCCGGACGAGCACCCGACTCGTTCGGGAACTGGAACGCCAAGTACGCGAAGGGCAGGGTCACAGCCAGCAGACCAATGGTCTTCTGCTTCTCGGTCAGACCCTCGTTGCCCTTATTGCGGAACTTCATGATGTCGTCCGCCGCGCCCACACCGAGCATGCCCAGGGTGAAGGCGATGGTCAGCCACGCGGTCGCGGTCGGTACCGGCGCGGTACCGAAGAACAGTGCACTCACCGCCAGGGTCAAGAAGTAGGCGAGAATCGCCGCGGGGATGAAAATCAGACCCGCCATGGTGGGGGTGCCCGCCTTATGTTGGTGGGCAGCAGGGCCTTCCTCACGAATGAGCTGGCCAAGCTTGAGGGACTTCATCTTCTTGATGAACACCGGCAGCACGGTGAGGGAGATGAGGAACCCGAAGATTCCAGCAATCAGCACGGTAATCATAAAGCGCTACCCTTCGTTCGTGGTCTGTTCGGTCGAGGTACGGTCGCCGTTAGCGGCACCGTCCAGGTGAGCGGCAAGGTGGTCGCTCAAATCGGTGGTTTCAACAAAATCACCGGCAGAAAGCCAGGTCGGTGCCTGCTCTTCCTCAGTGCCGAAGGTGTACTCAGCGAAAGCAACCTGGTCGCCCAGAATGCCCAGCTTTGCGCCGTTCGAGGACTTGAAGAGCACAATGTCGCCGGGGCGAACCTCGGCGCGCAGAATCTGCTCTGCCTCTTCCGGGGTCTTCACCCAGGTTGCCTCATTACCCCAGGAGCCTTCCAGGTGAGCCGCGTTGTAGGTGGGCTTCGTCTCGTCACCCACAGCAATCAGCTTGGAAATGTTCATACGCACCACGAGGCGGCCGATGCGGTCGTGCTCCTCCACGGAGGCGTCACCGAGCTCCAGCATGGCGCCCAAAACAGCCCAGGTGCGGTGCGGCTGACCGGTCGCCGGGTCAACGGTGCGGCCCAGCTGCGCCAGAGTGCGCAGTGCCGCAGCCATCGACTCGGGGTTCGCGTTGTAGGCGTCGTTAATGACGGTCACGCCGTCAGCACGGTCGGTGCGGGCCATACGCCACTTCGAAGCAGCCGCCGCCTTGTTGAGCGCACGAGCAATCTTCTCACCCGAAATACCGCTGTTGTAGGCGATCGTCGCCGCAGCCAGCAGGTTGTACACATGGTGCTCACCGACCAGCTGCGAGGAAATCTCATACTCGCTACCGTCGGGCAGGCGCAGAGTGAATTCGGGGCAGCCGGCGTCGGTGGTGCGCAGGTTCAGCGCCGCCACATAGCGTTCGTACGGCTGACCGTTCGCGTCGGTCTTCTCGCCCACGCCAAAGTAAGTAATGGGGGCAACCGAACGCGACGCCATGCGCAGCACGCGCTCATCATCAGCGTTCAGCGCCAGGGAACCGGTCGGCTGAACGCCCTCAGCCAGCTCACCCTTAGTGCGCTCAATATTGTCCACACCGCCAAACTCGCCAGCGTGCGCGGTACCAACCTTCAGAATCGCACCGTGATCGGGGTGCGCAATATTCGCCAGGTACTCGATGTTACCCACGTGGTCCGCACCCATCTCAATAACCAGGTAGCGGGTGGACTCATCCGCACGGAACACCGTCAGAGGCACGCCCACCTCACTGTTGTAGGAGCCGACCGGGGCAACGGTCGGGCCCTCCGGGGTGAAAATGGCGGCAAGAAGGTCCTTGGTGGTGGTCTTACCGGCAGAACCGGTAATACCGATAACAGTCAGCTCACCCTGAGCACGCATCTGCTCAATGGAGTAGCGCGCCAAATCGCCCATCGCCAGCACCACATCGGGCACCTGGATGCTCGGGTACGGCACACCCTGCTCGTCAAGTACCTCACGCTCGACCAGTGCCAGAGTCGCGCCCTTCTCAAACGCCATGGGGATGAACCTGTGGCCGTCAGTGACCATGCCGGGCTTCGCCACAAACAGGGTACCGGTCTGCACCTCACGGGAGTCGGTGGTGGCGAAGTCTGCGAACACCTGCTCCTCACGGCCCTCCAGGCCGATAGCGGTGCCGCCGGTTGCCTCAATAATCTGGGCAGCGCTGAGCTTAATCATTCTTCACCATACCTTCAGCGGTCTTAGAGTCACTTTCGTCGAGCATGCGCTGGTAATCAGGCAGAATCTCGAAACCGTGCGCACGCAGGGCACGGGCGGTTTCAACGCGGTCATCCAGGGCGATATCCACGCCGTCAACATCCTGTTCGGTTTCGTGGCCGCGGCCAGCAATCAGGATGGCATCGTGCTCGCCCGCCAGGGCAATTGCCGCCTCAATAGCGGCAGCACGCGGAGCAATATTCAGAATCTGGGTGGCTCGGCGGTTCTCAGCCTTCTGCGCGCCCTCCTCAACGGCGGCACGAATCGGCTCGGGCGCCTCACCGTGCGGATCGTCATCAGTCACGACCACAATATCCGCGTACTGCGCCGCAATCGCACCCATAATCGGGCGCTTAAGCTGGTCACGCTCACCGGTCGCACCGAAAACAATCATGACCTTACCCTCACCGGGGCGGTCCATCGCCTCCAGGGCACGGGTCAGACCGTCCGGGTTGTGAGCGAAGTCCACAATCGCGTGCGGAGCCAAAGAAATCAGCTGCATACGACCCGGCACCACCGGAGTCAGAGCCGAACCGGACGCCAGCTCGGGCAGCAAGCGCTCACGCTCAGCGGAGTCAGTGTCCAGGTACGCCATGAGCGCCGCCAGCGCAGCATTCGAAACGTTAAAGTCAGCGGGCAGACCGGTGTAGCATTCAACGCTCTCACCGGCACCGTTAGCCACGTGGAAGCGGTGGCCCAGACCCTCACGCTGAACCTTCACCACAGCCCAGTCGCGGGCGCCAAACTCTGCGGGCACCTCAGCCAGACCGGCACCTCGAGCAGTCACCAGGCGGTGCACCTGCTGCGCGCCCATCTGCTCGCAAGCAGCGGAGAACATCTTCTCGCCCCACTCGTCATCAGCAGTAATCACCGCAAGCTCAGCACGCTCAGGAGTGAACAGCTGCGCCTTCGACTCAAAGTAATGCTCCATGGTGCCGTGCAGATCCAGGTGGTCCTGGGTCAGGTTCGTGAAGCCAGCAACCGCATACTTCACGCCGTCCACACGGTGGTAATCAATCGCGTGCGAGGACACCTCCATTGCGGCGCAACGCACCTGATGCTGGCCCATAATCGTCAGCAGAGAATGCACGTGAGGAGACTCCGGGGTGGTCATCTTCGAAGGAACCGACACACCATCAATCAGAATCTGAATAGTGCCAATCAGACCGGTCTTCACACCCAGACCGGTGCGGAACACCGACTCCAGCATGTAGGTGGAGGTGGTCTTACCGTTGGTACCGGTCACCGCGTAACGATGGGTAGCGGGGAACAACGCCGAACCATAAATCAGCGCAGCCAACGGACCGACATACTCGCGCAGGTTCTCAGTCACCAGGACAGGCACCGGCGCCTCACCCAGCAGCTGCGCACCGGCAGCATCCGTCAAAATAGCGGAAGCACCCAGATTCAACGCGGCCTCAGCAAACTGCGCACCGTGCACCTTCGCACCGGGCAGAGCCACGTACAGGTCCTGCGGGCGAACACCTCGGGAGTCCATGCTAATACCGGTAACCTCAACAGAATCACCGGATTCAGAACCCTGAACGCCACTAGCCAGCTGGGAACTCACCTGAGCACCCAATCCCTGCAGATGTTCGCGAAGGTGCGCCAAACTCACCGGGCGCACAGAATTCGGGCGCAGAGTCTGAGCGTCGCCGCCCAGCAGGTTCTGGCCGGGTGCGTGAGATGCGGTATCCATCGTCCTTCTTTCCTCTCCGCTGTCCGAAGCGGTGAGCTCTGTATGGTCAATGCGCTCAAGGCACACAGGGTCATTCAATATTCTACGGGCTTTAGGCTTCGACAGGTGTTCAGTCCCGGGGCTTCTTCATCACGAATCAGCTACCGGGAACCTCTCCCCCGCTCGCCTTTAGCTCGTCTTATTGGGGCTATCCTCAGCAAAAAGCGGAATCAACTCCGGTTCACCGGTAGAACGCGGCACATTATAGGTGTGCAGGGTCTTCTCCATAATCTTGGAGAACTCAGCCGTCGTACCGTTCGCACCCACGCTACCCTCAGGACGCTGCATGGTCACCGCCACCAAGAACTGCGGGTTCTCAATCGGCGCCACACCAATAAAGGACGTCGTGTTGCCGTCGTAGCCGCCCTTCTCACTCGGAGTTTCCGCAGTACCGGTCTTACCGCCCACGCGGTAGCCGGTCACCTTCGCCGGACGGGCGTGGCCTTGCTCCACCACATTCTCCATGAGAGTCAGGCAGGAAGCGGCAGTCTCCTCGCTGACCATGCGTTCGCCAGGCTCTACGGCACGCTTATGTTCGGTACCGTCGGCGTCAATGATCGCGTCCACAATGCGCGGCTTCAGACGAACGCCCTTATTGCCCAGCGCCTGGAAAATCATGGCGGTCTGCAGCGGAGTCTGCGCAACACCCTGACCGAACAGCACAGTGTACTGCTGACGGCCATCCCAATCACGCCAATCAGCGATTATACCCTGCTCCTCACCGGTCAGCTCAATGCCGGTAAACTCGCCGACGCCGTACTTCTTCAACCAGTTGTAGCGCTCTTCCTTGCTGAGCTTCTGACCGACCAGCACCGTACCGGTGTTCATCGAGTCATGAATAATGCCCGAGAAAGTACGCCGCTGCGCCCCGTGCTCAAACGCATCCTTGAAAGTCTGGCCGTCAATCGTGAGGGTCGCGGGCACATCATACACGCTAGTCGGAGTCGTCAGGCCCTGCTCAATCAGCGCCGAGGAGGTCAGCATTTTCTCGGTCGAACCGGGCTCCACGTTCTGCGAAATAGCGCGCGGAGTCATGTCCGCCGCATCCTCAATGGTTGCTGCCCCCGGGTCCATCGTAGAGGAATCAGCGAGAGCCAAAATGGAGCCGTCACGCACATCCATAACAATGGCGGTACACCATTCAGCCTTCAGCTCCTCAGCGCGGGCGCGCACAACCTGCTGGGCGAAGTACTGGATGTCTCGGTTAATGGTCAGACGAATATTCTTACCGTCCACCGCCAGGCGCTGCTCTTCCTTAGCCACCGGAATACGCACACCATCAGCACTAATCTCGTAGGTGCGCTCACCGGGGGTACCGGCAAGCTCCTTCTCGAAGACACGCTCAATGCCCACCGAGAAGTTACGGGACACCGTGCCACCCTTGCCGTTGCCGTCAGCCTCTTCAACAATGTTGTACTTGCCGACCACGGAGCCACCCACACTACCGTTGGGGTACAGGCGCTGGGAGAACGCCTCACCGTAGATGAAGGGCGCACCCAGAGCATCAATCTTATTGAAAATTTCCGGGGTGATATTTGCCTTAATCACCGAGTACTTGGAGGTGCCATCCAGCTTGGACTTGATGAACTCATCGGTAATGCCCGGGTCAACGGTCTTGAGAATATCAACCATCTCGTACACCAGCTGGTTGGGGGTGACCTCAATCTTCTGGGTGCGATCCTCGTTGTAACGCTTGAAGGTCGCCACGGCGCTCTGATCTGCGGTCAGGTTATAACGCTGCACGGTACGCGCCATAACGTTACCGTTGATATCGAGAATCTGGCCACGCACAGCAGGCAGCACCTGCGAGCGCAGACGCTTCTGACGGGACGCATTCGCCACCTCACCGGGGTCAAAGCCCTGGCGGATAAACAGGTTCGCACCGATAACGCCCAGAGCGCAGGTGGCTGCGGCGCCTGCGACGAAGCCACGGCGGGTCAGATCCGGCTGACCGGATGCCGATTCGTTCGCGTTCTTACGCGCGTCGGAGCTCATGCGGTGGTCCTTTCGCTGGTCTAGTCTATCGGTGATGCTACGCATCCTGTGGTCAATATTGTTTATCGTGCAGCTTGGCTTGCTGCGGGCTGCTGAGCGGCGCTCGGTGCGGCGGAAGCAGCTGGGCTAGCAGGGGCGCTATTCGCCGGTGCGGGGTTAGCCTGCTGAGCGGGGTTAGCCTGCTGGGCGGGGCTTGCCGAGGCGCTTGCAGATGCCTTAGCCGCACCACTCGCCTGGCTGTGTCGTTGCTGAACAGACTTGTCCGCCTCCACAATGCCCTTGGCGTAGCTTTCGTTCGAGCCGGCCGCCGGAGGCGCAATCAGGTTCTCCTGCTTGTTTCCCTCAGCACCGGTCGGGCTTGCCACCGGGGCGGGGGTGCCCTCAATCGTGGAGGACTGCAGGTTCAGGGTCGCCTGCGAAGAGCTCACAAACATGCCCAGGGTGCTGGCGCGTATCGCCAAATCCTGCGGGGCTTCCTTGAAACCAATCTCCTGCTGCAGCGCCTGGTTCTCCTGCACGAGGCGCTGCTCCTGCGCACGCAAATCCACCATGTCGTACTGGCGGGTCACAATCAGCACGTTGAGCAGCAGAATAAAAATCAGGGTCAGCGGGATCGCCGCAAAAACAGCGAGCATGGTGGGCGGGCTGAGCTTACGGGCTCGGCGGCGCACAGTGGACAGCGGGTTACGCTGCTTGGGCTTCTCTTCTCGGGTCTCTTCGGTGCGGGCTGCCGCACGGACGCTCGAGGGCACACGGCTCGCGTTCGTCGAGGTGCGCTTACCGCCGTGCGAAGCAGCGGTGCTGGCGGGGCGGACCACCGACTGGGAGGCGGTGACCGGCTCCAGACGCGCGGCGCGGGTGCGGTCGGAGTGGGCCCGGGTGGAGGCGCGGCCCGCCCCGGTAGCACCGCCAGTAGAGCCAGTAGAGGATGCGCGGGTAGAGCCAACGGCGCCGGGGGTGCCGGCGGCAGGGCGCGAGGAACCGGCGCGTCGACTCCGCGGGGCGCCCTGGGTGCGGGTGGGGCGCTGGGATGCGTGCTGGGTGCTCACTCTTCTTCGCTTTCTGTCTTCTACTTGGCGGGGATGCGGGTCTTCTCGGCGGCGCGCAGCTTGGCGCTGGCGGCGCGGGAGTTCTGTTCGATTTCCTCGTCGGTAGGCGGTTCGGCGCCGCGGGTAATGATTTTGACGGTGGGCTTGTGCTCTTCAAGCTCTACCGGGAAGCCCTTGGGTGCCTTGGAGGTTGCCTCTGCGGTCAGTGCCCTCTTGACGATTTTGTCTTCGAGGCTGTGGTAGCTCATGGCGACGAATCGGCCGCCGAGGTTGAGCGCCTCCAAGGCTGCCGGTACGGCGCGTTCGAGGGCTTCCAGTTCGTGGTTCACTTCGATGCGCAACGCCTGGAAGGTGCGCTTGGCGGGGTGGCCACCGGTGCGCTGCGCGGCGACGGGCACCGCCTTCTGGATAATGCGCACGAGCTCACCGGTGGTTTCCAGGGGTGCGTTGGCGCGGGCGGTGCAGATGGCGCGGGCGATACGCGATGCGAACTTCTCTTCGCCCCAGTTGCGGATAATGCGGCGCAGCTGGTCTTCACTGTATTCGTTGACGACGATGCGGGCGGTAAGCTCATCTTCGGAGTTCATGCGCATGTCCAGGGGCGCGTCGTAGGAGTAGGCGAAGCCGCGGGTGCGTTCGTCCAGCTGCATGGAGGAGACGCCCAGGTCCATCAGGATGCCGTCGATACCCTGCACGCCGGCGGTTTCCACGGCGCGGTCAATTTCGTCGTAGACGGCGTGGACGGGCACGAAGCGGTCACCGAAGCGTGCCAGGCGCTCACCGGCGATGGCGTGTGCCTGCAGGTCGCGGTCAATACCGATCAGCACAAGGTTTTCGAAGCGTTCGAGTAGCGCCTCAGAGTGGCCGCCCATACCGAGGGTGCCATCAATGACGTAGGCGGTGCCTCGCTCCTCGACGGCGCGCTCAATGCCCGGTGCCAGCAGGTTAATGCAACGGTCCAGCATGACGGGCACATGGCGTTCACTGGCTTCACGCTGGGAGAGGTTCTCAATGGATGCGCCGGTCACCTTAGCGGCAGCGCCGGAGGCGGTCGTACCGGTTTCGGGGGCGTGTTCTACGCTCATGGGTGCTCCTGTGAGAGTTTGTCCTGCGGGAAGGCTTACGGAAGAGTGGTGCGGGTGCTAGAGATGCCGGGGCGGTAGCCGTCGCGTCGGCGGGATGCCGGTTAGAGCAGCGGGCTGAACGGGTCCTCGTCGAGGGCAGCGAATTCAGCTTCGGTGCGGGCGAGGTACTCTTCCCAGGCTGCGGCATCCCATATTTCTGCGCGGGTTCCGGATCCGATGACGACGAGGTTGTCGGTCAGTCCTGCGTATTGGCGCAGTATCGGCGGGATGGTGATGCGTCCCTGCTTGTCCGGCAGTTCGTCGGAGGCTCCTGAGAGGAAAACTCGCAGGAAGTCTCGGGCGGCTCGTCCCGGCAGGGGTGCGGTACGCATCCGTTCGTGGATGCGTTCAAATTCTGCGGCGGGGAAAACGTACAGGCATCGTTCTTGACCGCGGGTCAGAACGAGGCCTGCTGAGAGTTCCTCACGGAATTTGGCGGGAAGGATGATGCGTCCTTTGGCGTCCATTCGTGGTGAGTAGGTACCTAGGAACATTCACTTCACCTCCCCGATGTGTGCCGTTGCGCTAAAGCCTGCGGGAGCGGGGTTGCTCCACAATCCTTGGAGATGCCGGTGGCGGGGTGTGCCGGGCCTGCGCCTCCGCCGCGTGTTTGAGGGCACGGCGATAGGACTGACTTTCAGCTTTCCTCTCCACTTTACCCCACTTTCCACCACCTACCCCACCCAGCAGAGTATCTTTTAGTGTTTTTATGCTCTCTTCTGCATTTTTAACGCTGACGCACAGCTTCTACACAGCTTCGGGCGTGCGTACTCAGCGCTCCACCCTCATCATGCTTGCCATGTCCAGGCTCAAGGGCGGGGCTAGTTTCAGGGGGGGTTAGTTTCGGGGGGGGGGTTAGTTTCGGGGTTTGGCGTGCTCCGCCCACCAGCCCCTCATACTTCCATCTCTCAACCGGTTCGGGCATAGTCACTAGTTCTTCGGGCATAGAAAAAGCGGAGGTAAGAGAATTCTTACCTCCGCTTGATCAGTCTTGAGTTTTGAGATTTTCACATCGGGGGTCAGCCCTATGAGCTGGGCCGCGAAGCTTCTGCACCCTGAATACTTTAGAACTGAACGCTTTAGAGCTGACCGTTATTACGCTCATCCCAACGGTCCTCCAGGCGGTTCATGAAGGAAGAGCGTTCCTTCTGCTCACGCTGACGCACACGGGCTGCGCCTTCCGCCTTACCGCCGAGGAAGGAATCCACCGGGGTCTTCTTGCTGGTGGTTGCGAAGTACACGCCACCGGCCGCAAAGAGGAAGCCGAATACACCCAGCCAAATCATGTTAGATGCGACCGCACCAATAATAATGCCCAGGCCAATAAGAACGAAGAGAATACCGAGAGCCAAGTGGCGAGCGCTAAATACCGGCGCGGTATTGCCTGTTGAAGACATGGAGGAGGCAAAGTGCGGATCCTCATTGCTCATGAGTTCTTCGAGCTGGTCCAGAACCTTCTGTTCACGCTCGGACAGTGCCATCGTTTTCTCCTTTGAGGTGTTTTTGCTCAAGATGACGTCGGTATCAACCGGGTTAGAACCGGGTTAGCTAGTGTATCAGCTGGCGCGGTGAGCGCTTCTTGCCGACCGTATGCTTCCCATCGTACCGCGCCGGGTGGGGTTGGCGCATTCTTTTTCGGTCAGAAGCTCTTTATGTCTTTCTCCCGCCTTCTGCGGAGGTGTTCCTCGCCCGTACTTTACGAGTAACCGGCTGCGATATAGCCGCTGATCATGCTATGGCCCAAGCTATATCGGCTCCCCAGTTGTTGCCCCTCAGCTATTTTTCATCGTGGCTCTTTTCTTCGATATTCTTCTCTTCGATATTCTTCTCAGGCGCGGTAACTCCGGAGGCGGGTTTGAGGCTTTCCTGCGAGTACTTGCGGTGAATGGCGTCCATGACGTGCTCCACCTCGGACCATCTGCCGCTTTTCACGAGGCGAGCACCAGACCCCGGGCGAGCGCCAGACCCCAATTGAGTACCAGAGCCCGGGCGAATACCAAACCCCGAGCAAGTACCGTTCTGCGAGCTATTACCCGCTCCCCCACCGCCTCGTTGTGCGGAGGCTACTTTTGCGGAGGCAGTTTGTGCGGAGCTGGTTTGTGTGGAGCGTGAGCTTACCCCGCTCTCAATGGAGTCGAAGAGGGTTTGTTGCACCCCGTCTTCTGCGCGGGCGAGCTTTTCGGCGCGTACTCCGATGAGTCGCAGGGCGCGGGGTGCATCCTGCCCTACCAAGATTCCGTCTGCGCGCAGTGCTTCCAACGCTAAGGAGGCAATCTGCATGCCGGAGTCCACGGGCACGTTCAGGGCAATAGCGCGGGTGTGCGTTTCGAAGGTGCTGTAGCGGATTTTGAGGCTGAGCCCTCCGGCGAGTTTCCCAGCGGTGCGCAGGCGCTTTCCCAGCTTGAGGCTCAGCTCCCGAATAGCAGCACTGACCTCCCGAGCATCGGTCGTATCCGTCTCGAAGGTGTGCTCGCCACCCATGCTTTTCTCTTCGCGTTCGGTGATCACGGGGCGCTCGTCAATGCCGCGCGCCATGGCCCAAAGGTGCTCGCCCTGGGCGGTACCGAAGTGTTCTTTGAGCCAGTCCAGGCTCATGGACCTCATCTGGGCGATGGTGTGAATACCGTATCGGAAGAGCTGCTCGGTGCTTTTCGCACCCACTCCCCACAGGTCGGAAACTTTTCTCGGGTCAAGAAATTCTTGAACGCGCTCTGGCGGAATGACCCACAGCCCGTTCGGTTTACTACCGGTGGAGGCCATTTTGGCGAGCAGTTTATTGGGCGCAACCCCCGCGGAGGAGGGCAGGGAGAGTTCCTGCGCGATGCGGTCGCGAGCGCGCTGCGCCAGGGCGACGGGGTCTTGGCCGTGCAGGTAGGCGCCGGTTAGGTCGACGAAGGCTTCATCCACGCTGACCTGCTCAACGTAGGGGCTCAGATCGTTCAGGATTGCCATGACGGCGCGGGAGTAGTGCCGGTAGTTGCCGCGCAGCGGCAGGACGGTGGCGTTGGGGCTGAGGTTCCGGGCGCGGCTGAGCGGCATGCCGGAGCGCACTCCGTGGGCGCGCGCCTCGTAGGAGGCGGAGCAGACGACCGAGCGGGGCCCCAGGGGTGCCACGATGATGGGTTCGCCGCGCAGAGCGGGGTTTTCGAGGAGTTCGACGTTGACGAAGAAGGCGTCCATGTCCAGGTGCATAATGACGCGGCCGTTCCTTGCGCCGCCGTTCTTTGCACCGCTGCTCTTGCCGGTTCGTGCCTGCCCCATGTCGCCTCCTCTCATCGCTTCTACGCCTACCTACCGAAAATATAGCACATTTCTACGAAAAATAGAGGCAATATATCGTAAACGTATTCGTAAATGCGTTCTCTTGGGCGTTTCTCCACTAAGCTAGAAGAAGTGCACACCGCACCCCATCAGGACCGTACACAGCGACCATCAGCGAGGATAGTATGACTCCCCCTTCTCCCTCCGGAGCACCCACTCCCCAGGCGACCGAGAGCCTCACCGTAGCAGCCCCGAACATCCCGGCGGCTTCTGCGCACCTCGCTGAGCGTATTGCCGAAGAGCAGCGAGCCTACCTGCACGCTTTTGACACTCTCATGGCTGAGTTTTTTGCCCGCCAGCGCGAGCTGCTCGAGGGTATTTCTGCCGAAACTCTGCCCCTGCTCGAGGCTATTGAGTCCCTCTCCACCGGCGGCAAGCGCCTACGTGCCCTGCTGAGCTACTGGGGTTGGCGAGGTGCCGGCGGCGCACCCGTCACCGAGAACCGCGCCTCCTGGTCCGTTGTGAAGGCGGGCATGGCGGTGGAGCTGTTCCAGACCTCCGCGCTGATTCACGACGACATTATCGACCGCTCCGATACCCGCCGCGGCGCACCCTCCGTGCACAAGCGTTTCGAGGCGGCGCACGAGCAGAATAGCTGGCGCGGTGATGCTTTCAACTACGGTCTGACCGGCGGTATTCTTGCCGGCGATCTGACCCTGGCGTGGTCTGCCGAGGTTTTCGCGTCCCTGGGTGAGGGAGCGATTTATGGCGCCCCCGCGCGCACTATTTTTGATCGGATGCGCACCGAGGTTCTGGCGGGTCAGTACCTGGACGTCTACTCCGAGGTTCTCGAAACCGAGGACGCTCAGGCGGCTCTGCAACGTGCCCTGAATGTGATTCGTTTCAAGTCCGCCAAGTACTCGTGCGAGCACCCCTTCACGATTGGTGGCGCTCTGGCTCTGCAGGCTACCGCGCTAGAGAACGGTGCCGGTGCCGTGAGCGAGCAGCACCCGGTACTTGTCGGTTACCGCGCGTTCGGTCTGCCGCTGGGTGAGGGCTTCCAGCTGCGTGATGACGAACTGGGCGTCTTCGGTCAGCCCGAGGTAACCGGTAAGCCCGCCGGCGATGACCTGCGTGAGGGTAAGCGTACCGTCTTGGTGGCGCTCACCTCCGCCGCCCTCGACGAAAAGGATGCGGCGCTTCTGCACAATAGCTTGGGCGATCCCGAGCTGAGCGATGAGCAGGTGGAGCGCATCCGCGAGCTGATGATTTCTTCGGGGGCTTTCGCCAAGCATGAGCAGCTGATTGAGCAGAAGTCGCAGGCTGTGTTTGAGGCGCTGGAAGCGATGAACCTGGACGAGCTGGCGCATGCGGCGCTGACCGATATTGTGGGCCGTGCACTACGCCGCAAGGCATAGAGGCGCTGCGTCGCAAGGTGTAGAGGTTCAGCACAGTTAGAACATTAAACACGTTGAGGCGGCATACCGAAGTATGCCGCCTCAACGTATTGAGCTATAGTGCCGGATCGGTGTCACCAAGTAAGTGCCACCTAGCAGGTGCTACCAACCCGGTGTTACCAAGCTAGTATTACCAAGCCAGTGCCTGCGCACGGCGACGAATCTCAGTCTTACGACCGTCGATCAGTGCGTCGATGGGACGGCCGGGCAGGGACTCGTCGTTGGTGTACAGCCACACGATGGCTTCTTCATCGCTGAAGCCGGCGTCCTTCAGGACAGCGAGGGTGCCCTTGAGGGATTCGAGAACTCGCGAACCGTTCAGGAACAGTGCGGGTACCTTGCGCACGTTGGTTTCCGGGTCGCGCAGTGCGATGAGCGTACCGTCAGAAATCAGGTTGTGTACGCGGGTCACCTTCAGGTCGAGGGCCTGCGCAATTTCGGGGATGGTTACCCAATCGCCGACGAGGGCGAAGGTCTGAGCAATATTTTCGTTAGTCACCTTTTAAGAGTGCCAGAGCTGGCACGTATTTACCACTTTTGACCCGCATCTGGCATGGGGGCTCTCCTGCGCACCTTTTGTTTTGAGCGTTGCCCGCGGTTCGTGAATTGGGTTCGGAGCGTTCGGCGCTTCTTAAGAATTCGCTGAGTGTTCACTTGTTCGGCTCCCTTTGGCATCGCTTCTCCCCAGGTGGGCGGGCTAAAATGTTGAGACGTATGAATACTCCCAGCCCACGCCGGATTTCTCCCGTGAACCCCCAAGCTTCCTCTTCTTCTAATACTTCTGTTCCTCCCGCCACTCGTCCCACTGCCTCTGATACCGCTATCGGTTCTTCGCAGTGGCTCAGTGGCGCCATTATTGAGGGTCACTACCAGGTGGGTTCGCTCATTGGCCGCGGCGGCATGAGCGAGGTCTATTACGCGTTGGACCTGTGGTCGAATAACCCGGTCGCGCTCAAGGTTCTCTCCCCCGCTCTGGCTGAGGATGCGGCGAACCGCCAGAAGTTCCACCGTGAAGAGCGTTCGATGCGTCAGGTGGGTGGCGGCGGGCATACGGTGGGTGTGATTTCTTCGGGTACCGAATATTTTTCGGGCAAGATGGTCATGTACATCGTCTTGGAGTATGTGCACGGTTGCACCCTGAGTCAGCTGTTGCGTGTGCGTAATGCCCTGTCCCTGGGTGAGGCTCTGGATATTCTCATTCCGGTGGTGGAGGCGCTCTCGGAGGTGCACGCGAACCGCTACCTGCACGGCGATATTAAGCCGGGCAATATTCTGCTGGACGCTAACGGTCAGGTGAAGCTCACGGACTTCGGTCTTTCTCGCCGTGATGATCAGGTGGATGCGGGCGCCCCCATGGGTACCCCCGCCTACGTTGCGCCGGAGGTCCTGGACCCGAAGGTGAAGGTCGGTGCACAGGCCGATATTTTTGCGCTCGGCGTGATGATGTACCGCATGCTTTCAGGTCGTCTGCCCTTTGTGGGTCTGGAGAATGACCAGCAGGTGCTCTACCACAACGCCAACATTGAGATGCCCGCGCTGACCGATGTTGCCCCGGGTGCGGACCGCGATATTGCGGGGCTGATTTCGTGGTGTACCCGCAAGCAGCCTCATGCCCGCCCGGAGGATGCGACCGAGCTGTTCACTGCTCTGCTGGAGATTTCTGAGTCGCTGGGTGAGTCCGAGCGCGCCTGGCGTGCCCCCTCGTGCCCGGAGCCGGAGCTTCCCCTCTGGGAGGCTGTTGCCGATATTGCGGAACGTAGCGGCGCCGCGCAGATGGTCCGTAATACCCCGATTAGTGCTTTTAGCGATGCCCGCGATCTGCTGGTCTACGATGTGTACTCCCCCGACAGCCTCGTGTACGATGCGTCGGCGGCTGGTCAGGGTGTGCACCTTGCCGACGTGGATGCTGAGGACTCGGTGCTGAACCGCCAGGGCATTCCGCCGCTGGTGAGTTCCGCCTCCAATGATGACGACTCTGACACTGACCAGGAGCAAGACGGCGCAACGGGTAAACCCGGCAAGCGAGGCCTGGGCTCGTTCATGGGCCGCCGTGCCTCCGCTGCGAAGGGTCCGCTGACTCAGTCCGTTGGCATTGGTCCGCAGACGGAGCAGGAGTTCATCTCGGCTAACGGCGAGTACGCCCCGATTCATGCCGAGCGTTCGTTGAGCCCCTCGGCTTCGCGCCGTTCAAAGGCTAAGGGGGCGGCGAGCGCTTCTGAGGCTTCAACGGCTGAGGAGACCGCTTCTTCTCAGGATTCCGAGCAGTCTTCGCAGAAGGATCCTCGCCTACCCGCCAAGCAGTTTAAGACTCCACCTTCCGGTATGGCGGTGGGCGGCTGGGCTCTGGTGCTGATTCTGCTGGGTATGGGTTCGAGCTTTACCGGTTGGTGGCTTGCGACCTCGCTGGTGCAGTCACAGTGGTGGCGCAATATTGAGGCGTTCCTGACCTTCTAGCGCCCTGATCGTCTAGCGCCTGTAGTGCCGCTCTTCTGCCGCGCCATTCTTTTGCCGAGTGCAGGTTAAACGCAAATGCCCGGGTCTTCATCCTTGTCAGATGAAGACCCGGGCATTGTCGTGTCTGCTACTCCCTACCGCCTATCGCGGCGAACAGCGTAAGCGTTTTATGCGCGGTTCTTGAGGTACTCGGAGACCAGGAACGCGATTTCCAGGGACTGCGAGTGGTTCAGACGCGGGTCGCACAGGGACTCGTAGCGGTCAGCCAGTGCTGCCTCGTCGATGGCGTCGGAGCCGCCCAGGCATTCGGTCACGTCGTCGCCGGTCATTTCCACGTGGATACCGCCGGGGAACGAGCCCAGTGCCTCGTGTACTTCGAAGAAGCCGCGAACCTCGTCGAGCACGTCGTCGAAGCGGCGGGTCTTGTAGCCGGAGGGCACGGAGATGGTGTTGCCGTGCATCGGGTCGGTAACCCAGACGACCTTCGCGCCTTCAGCCTGAACGCCCTCAACGATTGCGGGCAGCTTCTCGCGGATGTTCTTCGCACCCATGCGGGTGATGAAGGTCAGGCGGCCGGGCTCGCGGTTCGGGTCGAGCTTGTCGATCAGTGCGAGTGCGTCCTCTGCGGTGGTGCTGGGACCCAGCTTCACGCCGATGGGGTTGCGGACCTTGGAGAGGAAGTCCACGTGTGCATCGTCGATGCCGCGGGTGCGCTCGCCAATCCACAGGAAGTGTGCGGAGGTGTCGTAGGGTAGCTGGGTGCGCGAGTCGATGCGGGTGAGGGCACGCTCGTAGTCCAGCACGAGCGCCTCGTGGCCGACGTACAGGTCGGTGGTCTTGAGCGCTTCGAAGTTCACGCCGCAGGCTTCCATGAACTTGAGGGCGCGACCGATTTCGCGGGCGGTCTCCTCGTAGCGCTCATGCTCGGGGTTGGAGGTGAAGCCGCGGTTCCACTGGTGCACGGCGCGCAGGTCTGCGAAGCCGCCCTTGGTGAAGGCGCGCACCAGGTTCAGGGTGGATGCGCTGGTGTGGTAGCCGCGCAGCATGCGCTTGGGGTCGTGTACGCGGGCTTCGGGGGTGAAGTCGAAACCGTTGACGGTTTCGCCGCGGAAGGAGGGCAGGGTGACGTCGCCGCGGGTTTCCATGTCTGCGGAACGGGGCTTGGAGAACTGACCCGCCATGCGGCCCATCTTCACCACGGGCATGGAGGCACCGTAGGTGAGCACTGCAGACATCTGCAGGATGGTCTTGACGCGGCCGGAGATCTTGTCGGCGGTTGCACCCGCGAAGGTTTCTGCACAGTCGCCGCCCTGCAGGAGGAATGCGCGACCTTCAGCAACCTCACCGAGTGCCTGGCGCATAGCGTCGACCTCACCGGCGAAGACGAGCGGCGGTACCGAGTTCAGCTCGGCGATGGTGCTCTCAAAATCTTCGTGCTCGCTCCAGGTGGGCTGCTGGTCAATGTGCAGCTGACGCCAGGTGTCCAGGCCGTGGTCGGCGGCCTGCGAGGTGCTGAGGTTTTGATTGCTCATCTTCACTCCATCGGGATGGTCTTGTGCGTTTTCTGGTTCAGCCTCGTTTCGGGTGCCCGGCGCGCCGTGTACGACGTGCCGACTTACGATTTTTCAGGCTGAATAGACCTAATTGTACTCTTGCTTGCTTCAACGCCTAACCCCGAGGTCAGGTACATCTCACATGTTTAGATAGCGCCACCAGGTGTCGGTGATAGATGTCGGCGATCAGCGGGTTGATGAGCAGGGGGTTAATGGGCAGGAGGTTAATGGGTACCGTTGCAGAACGGCAGACGAAAGGGCGGGAGGCGGTATGTACGCATCCCGCCCTCTGGCGTATGTGTGCAGGTGTATGTGTGCACCCGGGAGCTATCTCAGGGTGCCGTCTTATTGTTTAGTGCTGCAGGTGTGCGACTGCCTCGTCAGCACTCATGTTCTTATCAGCCATGAGCTTCTTAACGCGGTCGGCGTACACGTCCACGTATTCCTGGCCGCTCAGGGCACGGATTTCAGCACCGATACGGTCGGCGATTTCACGCTGAACGCGGTGGCTCATGTCTGAGCCGTCGGTGTATTCCTCGAAGGTGAGGGGCTTGCCGATGATGGTGCGCACCCGAATGGGCTTGCCGTCGTGGCGCAGGCGGATACGGTTCGAGCCGGAGGGCTGAATCAGGTCGGTACCGATCTGCCCGACGGGCACTACGGGCACGCCTGCTTCAACTGCGAGGCGGGCGACGCCGACCTTGGGGCGGTAGCCTCGTCCGTCGGGGCTACGGGTGCCTTCGGGGTAGATGCCGATGACGCCGCCGTCCTTGAGGACCTGCGCGCCGGCGTTGAGGGATTCCTGGCTCTTCTGGCCGCCGGAGCGGTCCATGGGAAGCTGGCCAACTCCGCGGAAGAATGCCGCCATGGCGCGGCCCTTCACGCCGGGGGTGGTGAAGTAGTCGCTCTTGGCGAGGAAGTTTACGGTGCGAGGCATGGCGAGAGGAATAAAAATGGAGTCGCAGAATGCCAGGTGGTTGCTGGCGACAATGTAGGGACCCTCGGGCAGGTTTTCGAGGCCCACCACGTCATGGTGGTACACTCCCTGCAACAGGGGGGAGCCAAGAATCTTGAGCGTTGAATAGAGGGCGGTGTTAGGCATGGGGTCTCCTCTCTGAATGTTCCCGGCTCAATTCTAGCGTGTCTGGAGAGGCGCGAGAGAACGCGCGATAATTAAAGAAAAGAGAACAATTTTTCTGCGCACCGGTGTATCGGGTGCGCTGGGGGCGATATCCCAGCACCGGTGCTGTATCCGCGGCAGCCGGTCAGGATACGCTATAGAGCCTCATCTGCACTCATATTCGTGCAGGTAGGCGAAGGAGGACCATGAGCATTTTCGATAACTCGCTGGAACCGCTCAAGCGGATGCGCCGCAAGGCTCGCGAGCGCAGGCTTCTTGCGACCCAAAATGTTAAGGATTCCCTGGCGCGTCGTCTCGGGGAAGAGCAGGATGCGTTCGATCACTCCCCCGTGTCTTTTACCCCTGATTCGGCGCAGCATCCCGTGGGTATTTTGCTGGTGCATGGTTTTACGGGTTCGCCGCACAGTATGCGCCCGGTGGCGCAGCGTTTTATGGAGCTCGGCTATGCGGTGGAGATGCCCGTGCTGACTGGTCATGCGACCCGTTGGCAGGATTTGCGTGATAGCACGTACCAGCAGTGGCTGGCTTCTGCTGAGCAGGGGTACCGTCGCCTGGTTGATCAGGGTCTGCAGGTGGTGGTCATTGGCATGTCCATGGGTGGCACGGTGGCGACTCATCTGTCGGCTCGTCTGCCGGTGGTGGGCACGGTGCTGATTAACCCCTATATGGTGGATGTGAACCCGATGATGCGCCACGCCGGTAGGGTCTCGAAGGTTCTGCCGGTGCTCAAGGCGATTGGTTCCGATATTGCGGTTCCGGGTGTGAATGAGGGTGCTTATTCGCTGGTTCCGACGGCGGCGGTGCATCAGTTGCATCTTTTGGGTGCTGAGACTCGTGCCCTGATTCCGCAGTTGAAGTCGCCGGTCCTGTATTTGCGTTCACTGGGCGATCATACTGTGTCGGATAGCTCCCACAAATATTTTCTCGAACATTGTTCAGTTCCTGTAAAATTTAGGTGGCTGACCCGCAGCTACCATGTGGCAACCCTGGACTATGACGCAGAGTATCTGCTCTCCACCATCCAAGATTTTGTCGCATCCCTAAACCACTAATTCTGCGGCTCCGCTCGCTGCAACTGGCGCAAGCATCACCCGCCGTGGCGAGTAGAACAGCAGATAGATATTACGGCTCCTCGGGCCATCGAGGGCACCTGCGGCACCGGATCCGCCACGGGCTCACGCCCTGATTTGAAAGGCGCATTATGAAAGTCTTCTCCACTCCCGCTGAGGTTATTGTCGACCCCTCGCTGAACCTGACAAGCATTGTTGAGCGCCACCGTGCCGATAGCTCCAATCCGGTGCTGTACCGTCGTCAGATGTCTCCGGGTAACTGGCAGCCGGTTCGCGCTCAGCAGTTCCACCAGATGGTGACCGACCTGGCTAAGGGCATGATTGCCGCTGGTATCCGCCCGGGTGACCGTGTGGGTATTATGAGCCGCACCCGTTTTGAGTGGACTGTCATTGACTTCGCGATTTGGTATGCCGGCGCTGTCTCCGTGCCGGTGTATGAGACGAACGCTGCCGCACAGGCGGCGTGGGCGCTGTCCCATTCTGAGGCTGTCGCTATTTTCGTCGAGGATGAGAAGCTTCTGAATCGTGTGGCTGAGGCGGAAGAATACGCCGCTTCTACTTCTGAGCCGTGCCAGCTCAAGCACCGCTGGGTCATTGAGAACGGCGACCTTGATACCCTCAGCGCTCGCGCGTCCGAGGTGAGCGATGAGCAGCTGGAGCAGGTACGTTCCGCTGCCGGCTGTGATGACATCGCGACCATTGTGTATACCTCCGGCACGACCGGCCGCCCCAAGGGTTGCGCGCTGACTCACGGTCACTTCCTAAACCTGAGTGTCAACACCAAAATGGTCGAACCCGAGATTGCGAACTCCCGCAACTCCTCCATTCTTTTCTTGCCGCTGGCGCACGTTCTGGCGCGTCTGATTCAGGTGCTGGCACTGGATGCCGGTCTGGTCATCGGTCACTCCCCCAATATTAAGAACCTGGCTGCTGACTTGGATAGCTTCAAACCGACCATGCTGCTGGTGGTGCCCCGCGTCTTTGAGAAGGTGTACGAGGGTGCCATGGCGAAGGCGGCTAAGGGTGGCAAGTTCAATAAGTCGCTCTTTGAGCGTTCCACCGATATTGCGGTGCGCTGGTCACAGGCGAAGGTTGAGGGCCGTGTCCCGCTGAAGCTGGCGGCGCAGTACGCTCTGTACGACAAGCTGGTCTACTCGAAGCTGCGTGCGGCTCTGGGCGGCGAGCTACGTTACGCGGTCTCCGGCGGCGGTCCCCTCGGCGAGCGCCTGGCGCACTTCTTCCACGCGGTGGGTGTGCAGGTGGTTGAGGGTTACGGCCTGACCGAGACCTGCGCCCCGATTGCGGCTGGCCGCATCAACCCGTACCAGATTGGCATGATTGGCCCGCTCATCCCCGGTTCCGAAGGCTATATTGCTGAGGACGGCGAGCTTCTGGTTCGTGGCGTGGGCGTGATTAGCAGCTACTACAAGAACCCCGAAGAGGACGCTCAGGCGTTCACTGAGGACGGCTGGTTCCGTACCGGTGACCTGGCTCATTTCGATGAGCGCGGCTACCTGAAGATTGTGGGCCGCAAGAAGGAAATCATTGTCACCGCCGGCGGTAAGAACGTGATTCCGGGTATTGCGGAGACTCATCTGCGTACCTCTCCCCTGGTTTCTCAGGCGATGCTGGTTGGCGATGAGAAGCCGTTCGTTGCGGCTCTGGTGACCCTGGATCCGGATACCCTGCCCGAGCAGCTCGAGCACCTGGGTCTGCCGCGTTCGCTGACTATTCCGGAGGCTGCCGTTCACCCGGCAGTTCGCGCAGCGATCCAGAAGCTCGTGGATGAGGCAAACCAGCTGGTTTCCCGCGCCGAGGGTATTCGCGAGTTCCGCATCATGAACCGCGACCTGACCGAGGCGGACGGCTACCTGACTCCTTCACAGAAGCTGCGCCGCGCGAAGATTCTACAGGACTTCTCCTCCTACGTGGATGAGATGTACGGCAAGGTTTCCGATAGCACTTCGGATTCTTTGGCTCGCCTGCAGGAGTACGCGGCGGAGCAGTCTGAGAAGTTCGCTGAACTGCGTGAGCAGGCGGCAGAGCGTCTGCACGAGTACGCGGACCACCAGGCGGAGCGTCTGGCCGAGCTGCGCGAGCAGGCGGCTGAGAAGTTTGAGGAGCTACGTGAGCAGACTGCCGAAATGATGCAGAAGCCGCAGGAAGAGAAGGCGGAGGCTAAGGACGACGCCAAGAAGCCTGAGAAGGCGGAAAAGGCTGAGGACTCTTCCGCTGCAGCTCCTACTGAGAAGGCATAAGCTAAGAAGGCTGAGAAGAAGCCTGAAAGCGACAATGCCTAACCGGCTCTAGCTACCGAAACGAGAGGAGGGGGGCGTACCGCTGTGGTACGACCCCCTCCTCTATGTTTACCTCACCGCTCAGAGCCTGAGTCCTTGAGCGGTATTCTTTGAACCGGTCGGTATTAGTTGGCGGGCTCGTCGAATTCCAGACCGAGCAGCGCGTTCTCAACGATTTCGGTCAGTGCCGGGTGAATCCAGTACTGGCCGCGTGCGAGGGTGCGCGCATCCATGCCGAAGCTCATTGCCTGCAGGAGCGGCTGGATGAGCACGGAGGACTCTTCACCGACCAGGTGTGCACCGAGCAGCTCACCGTTGTCCTTACGGGCAATGAGCTTGCACAGGCCAATCTTGTCTTCCATTGCCCAGCCGTAGGCGGTGTCGCCAAAGTTCTGTGCCTTGACGGTAATCTCAAAGCCTTCACGTTCAGCCGCCTGGCGCGCCTGCTCTTCGGTCATGCCGACCACAGCAATCTGCGGGTTGCTGAAGACGGCAGCCGGTACGTAGCGGTGGTCGCTGGCACGCAGGTCCTCGGGGTGGCTGAGGTTGTGCTGCACAACGCGTGCCTCGTGGTTTGCCACGTGCTTGAGCTGGTAGCGGCTGGACACGTCGCCGAGGGCGTAGACGCCGGGTACGGGCGCGCCGTTGTAGAGCACGCGCTGGTACTTATCGACGCTGAGCTGGCCGCCGTCCTGCACGTCGAAGTAGTTCTTCGCGTTGAGGGTGTCGGTGTTGGGGCGACGACCGGTTGCCACGAGCACAGCGTCTGCCGGGATTTCGAGCAGTTCTTCACCGTTCTCGGTAGTGTGCTTAGCTACGACGGTTACGCTACCGTCGGCGTTCTCACGGATTTCGGAGAGGGACGCATCCTTGACAATGTTCCACTGCTTGCTTGCGGCTTCTTCAAAACGTGCCACAACCTCTTCGTCCACGCCGCGCAGCAGGCGGGAGGAGCGGTTCAGCTGGGTTACTTCGGTGCCGAATGCGGAGAAAACGTGGGAGAATTCTGCCGCAATCACGCCGCCGCCGATGACGACCATACGGGCGGGCAGCTCGTCCATGCGCATAACGTTGTCGTTGGTGTAGACCTTAGAGGAGTCGATACCGGGCACGGGAGGCAGCACGGCGCGTGAACCTGCCGCAACGACAATCTGGCGGCCCTGCAGGCGGGTGCCGTCGGTCAGTTCGACGGTGTGGGAGCCGACGAAACGCGCGTACTGGTCGTAGAAATCGACGTTGGGCAGACCGGCACGCCAGTTGCGGCCGTCTTCAACAATCTGGTCAATGCGGGAGGCAAAGATACGGTCACGAATCTGCGCCCAGTGCACGGCGTCTACGTGTGCGTCGACGCCCAGGTGCTTGACCTCGCGGGTCTTCTGCGCGATGGTCGCCGGGTAGACGTACATTTTGGTGGGGATGCAGCCAACGTTCAGGCAGGTGCCGCCGAAGATACCGCCGTCGATGAGGGCGACCTTCTTGTCGTCCCATTCGGGGCCGATGAGGGTGTTGCCGGATCCGGAGCCGATGACGATGAGGTCGTACTGTGCTACGCCGTCAATGCGTTCTACGTTCTCGATGCTCATGTGGTCCTCTCGTTGATGATGTTGAGGCTGGGCTCGTTCCCAGCGTACCCCTCGATGACGGGGTTATTCCTGTTACTGCCACTATAACGTGTATGGGCGGCACGCTATTCCCGCTATCTCGTATCGATGGTGACGGATATGCGAAAGTGCGCCCTCCCAAAGAACACAGCGGTTCTTTGAGAAGACGCACTCAAGCATTGAAACTACGTGAGCCCGCAGATGAGTAATCCGTAGAGGTCTGCGCTTAGAGGTCAGCCATGAGCCCAGCCAGCAGGCGGGTGAATTCCATGGCGGGATCAACCGATTCTTCGTCGGGCCAAAAATGAATCGGGTACGCGGCACCTTGAGCGCGCTGCAGCACGGGGCTTTCAGCGAGCACGGGTTCTGCCACGAGCTCGCCGAAGAGGGAGCGCATTTCGTCGCGTCGGTAGCGGTGTTCGCTATCGTTGGGGCGCATCTTGTTGATAACTACTCCCGCACCGTCAATGCTGATGCCGCTTTCCTGCTGAAAACGCACGATGGCGCGCAGGGTTCGTTCGGTGCCCGCCACGGAGAAGAGAGATGGTTCAGCGACCGAGAGGATGCGCTCGCTAACCGCCCAGCCCATCGAAGACAGGGTTCCGAGGAACGGCGGGCAGTCAATCAGGATGACGTCGTAGGCGTCCGCTGCCGCCTCCACCATGCGCTTGAAGCGGCGGATGAACGGCGCGGCTTCCTGCCGGTCCACGAGGGTGGAACGAGCCGAACCGCGTGCCACCTTCACGCTACCGGTGGTCACGGGGTTATTGGTCAGCAGGGTGGGTTTGCCGACGAGCGAGTTCCAAGAGGAGCTACCGGCTTCCTCCGCGAAGGCACGCTCATTGGAGCTGGCGATCAGGGAGGCGACGTCGGGGATGGTTTCATCCACCGCCAGGCCGGTGCTGGCGTCGCCGTGGGGGTCGAGGTCAATAACGAGTGTGGAGAGTCCGCTGTGTAAAGCCGCGGACGCAAGCCCCAAGGTGATGGACGTTTTGCCGACGCCACCTTTGAGGCTGCTGATACTGACGATGCGGGGCATGCAGGTCCCTTTTAGGAGTGAGGTGTAATGCCCCTTTATTTTAGCGAATCTTCGCTTTTCTTCCGGCTCTGACAGGGGTATATCTTGAGTTTTTTCTCAAGTGAGCATTGAATATTCCCTCGGGTTTAAAGGTTCTGCGCGAGCCTAAAGGTTCTGCCCGCGCTCGCCACCGGGTAGGTAGTGAGCGCGGGCAGATTCACAATGTGTGGTTGAGGCCTATGCTTTATGCCTGTGCGCGGCGGGCACGGCGGGCGGCGAGTTCGTCGCCTTCGAAGCTTTCGTGCATTTCTTCGCCGGGCTGGCCGTTGAGGTTCATTTCGATTTCGCGCCAGACGCGGCCAATCGCGATACCGAAGACGCCCTGACCAGCCTGAACCAGGTCGATCACCTCGCTCGGGGAGGTGCATTCGTAGACGGTGGTGCCATCACTCATCAGGGTGATGTTCGCGAGGTCGTCAATGCCGCGGGTACGCAGATGCTCAATCGAGGTGCGAATCTGCTGCAGGGACACGCCGGTGTCGAGCAGGCGCTTCACGATCTTAAGCACGAGCACATCGCGGAAGCTGTAGAGGCGCTGGGTACCGGAGCCGGAGGCGCCACGCACGGTGGGTACAACCAGGTCGGTGCGTGCCCAGTAGTCGAGCTGACGGTAGGTGATGCCGGCTGCCTTGCAGGCGACGGCGCCACGGTAGCCGAGGTTTTCCTCGACGACAGAGACCGGATCGGTGAAGAGTACGCCCTGTTCACCGCGCGGAGGCGGTGCTACGGGGAAGAGGGTATCGAAGCCGTCCAGGGGCTGGTCGAAGCCCTGGGGTGCCTCATGGGTGCCTGCGGCCTCGCCTGCATTTTCGGCTACCTGCTGCTCTAGCACGGTCCCTCCTTTTCGTTAACCCGTTTAATGCGATTCACCGCGCCCTATCAAATGCGGTCGACTTCGTTCCGGTGTAGCCCCGATTTTCGGGGTGAGATTCTAGGGCTAAGCCTTAGAATCTGCATCTATGATTCGTGTAGCCTCCCTCTGCGAGGTGAGCTACGCGGTTTTCAATACTACACATTGGCTCGACTCTTCGGTTCGTAGAACACGACTCGATAGTGCGACCGATGCGCGATAGGCGCGGTTGTTCAATCTATTTTAACTGATAGAGGGCTCTACTTAAAATTGAACCCACCGAAGCGAATAATCTTTTCAGATTCATTCTTGCTTCTTTAACGCCGTGTAGGGGCGCTCCTCCCCCCGCTATTCCCTTCGCTTTTCCCGGGCGCCCATCCCACAGGGGGAGTTTAAAAAAGTAAATGCGTACGGACAGGTAGTCCGTACGCATTTACAGCTGAGTTGAGTGAACAGCCTTGGCAGGCCGGGAGCCCCCTGGTGAGAAAGCTCTTCGTGTTGGACGAAGGGGTAGAAATTCCGAGCGTGCCAGCGTCGGCTTCGTCCAAGTCTAGAGGCCACTACCCGTTGGTGCGGGCAGGGACTATAGAGGGAATCACCATGGTCAGTGGTGTTTCCCGAGGGAATTCCCCGTTTGGGGCGCGGTAGAACCGCTGAGGATTTACGAGCGGCAGACTGTCCGGTAGCCTGCCTCTTCGTACGCCTACTCGTAGGTAGGCATTGCTGATTCGACGAGAGTTGCGTGCAGCTGCAGGCACAACTTGCGGATCTTGTCGGCTCGTTCCTGCGCCTGGGAGGCTGCATCGCGGCGCGAGGCCAGCGGAGCCACCGCAATTTCCACGAGGGAAATTTCGCGGTCTGCCGCAGACTTAAATGCGCGCAGGTGACGGGGCTGAATGCCGTGCTGGGTCAGTTCTGCACTGACGCGGGCAATCAGCACATCGTAATCGGTGTACTCCACGTCCGAACCGTCTTCGAGCAGTCCAAAGTCAATCAGCTCGCGGATCAGTTCGGGGGTGGTGTTAGCGTATTCAGCCAGCTCGCGGAGAGTGTAGGTGCGACCTTCCTGCTCGTTCGGGCCAAGGACGGTGTCTAGCACGTCTTCGCTTACGGTGGCAGGCATGGAGTTCAGCACGCGACCGGTTTCCAGGTCCTCCAGGTGCTGACGGATTACCTTGAGCGGCATGTAGTGGTCGCGCTGCATCGTGAGGATGTAGCGCAGGCGCTCAATATCCGTCTGGGAGTACTTGCGGTAACCGGTTTCGGTACGGCTGGGGTGCACGAGACCGCGCTCCTCCAGGAAGCGAATCTTGGATGCACTAATTCCGGGGAACTCCAGGTCGAGCTGGGTAAGAACCTGACCGATGGTTCGGCTCTTAACATCACGCGGGTTACGGTCAGAGTCGCCGTTCTCCACGTCCTCTAGTTGAACCTCAGCGTTAGTGAGGTTTTCATCGATGCGTGAGGTCATCTATGTCTTTCGGGTACTTGTTCAGCCGATGTCGATACGAGCCGAAATTTGAGTGAGTGGCTCGTTCCCCTTAGTCGGGGTCTCGCTTCACGCCGAACATCTTTGCTTAGTGTTGAGAGTGTGATAGATAAGTTTAGTTGTTTATCACGAAATAATAAACCGCAAACCATCGAGACAATCTTATAGTCTCACAAGGTATTTTGCTATTTAGTTCGCCCTTCTCAGGGGCTTTTTGAACCCAAAAATAGCCACGCAACCAGACACTATTCAGTAGATACAGTACCAATTTTATCAAAATTCCAATACTTCTAATACACGTATCTCATATTGGACTGCTTTACGAGGAAAATTTTATCTTCTCGCGATAGTTGAAGTTTTCATCACATTTAACTTGAAAGAGGCTCCCACTAGGGGTTTAGTCATCTTTCAAGCCCTTCAGACAGCTTCAGAGGCCCTCAAGATGAACCTTAAATACGTCCGTTTATTTGCGTTTGTGTGCACTTTAAATGAAAAACGGCGAGACCAATCGGTCTCGCCGTCTCACCACTACGTACCTCTTATCTGAGGCCTATAGAAGGTCTTAGAGTCTATCGACTTAGAGCTTGTCCAGCTCAGCCTTGTATGCCTCTGCATCCAGCAGGTTAGCCAGGTCGTCAGCATTCTCGGGGCGAATCTCAATGATCCAGCCCTCGCCGTAGGGATCAGAGTTAACCAGTGCGGGATCGTCTTCCAGAGCCTCGTTCACTGCAACAATCTCGCCCGCAATAGGAGCGAAAAGATCAGAGACAGACTTGGTGGACTCGATCTCACCGAAGCTATCCTCAGCAGCTACAGAGTCGCCGACAGAGGGAAGGTCGACGTAGACGACGTCACCCAGTGCATCCTGAGCGTGGTCGGTAATACCAACACGTACGGTGCCCTCGGCGGTGAGAGCGGAAACCCACTCGTGCTCAGAAGTGTACGAGAGTTCTGCGGGAACGTTGCTCATAGCAGCGGTGTCCTTTCAGTGTGATTTTGCGTAGCGCGGACCGTCCCGCGCACGGTGTCGTTCGCATGTGGGATAGCGAAACGTCCTATACCAATTATCACATAAGAAGTAACGCGGGGCACGTCTAAACACCCCCGTACCACTTCTACAACACTATTTTTCCTCTTCTTATTCGTGCATCTAACCATTCGCACCGTATCGACTTCTAGACGCCCCTCTATTCATCACTTTCGCACACGGCTCCATACAGGCCTCTCACTCCCCGATATGAGCCCAGCAGAAACGCAAAAGGCTCAGGACCCCACACCATGAAGGTGCAGGGCCCTGAGCCTCAGACTAGAGAGCTAAACTCTCACAGCGTCTTAGCGGGAAGAAATGACGCGCTCGGAGAAGCGGTTCGGGTTACCGAAACGGTGTGCGGTAATCGAAACAGCCTGCTCGCGGAGGAAGGGCAGCATCTCGATACGGCCAGCCTCGGTGACCGGTGCGAAGTACACTGCAACATCCGGGCGACCACCCAGTGCCGAGTAGATGGACTTCACGTCGTTACCGATGTAGCGGATACGGGTGCCTTCCAGCGGGGTGCCAGCCAGTGCGCGAACCGGGGTCTTTGCGTTGGATGCCAGGTACTCGCGGAACTGAGCGTCCGACTTGACTTCGTACTTGATGCCCTTGTTCTCGAGGACGCCACGAACGTCGACCGGCAGGTCCTTACCGACGGACAGAGCGACCGGTGCGTTAGCTGCCAGACCGGCGAGCACAACACGCAGGGTCTCTGCTGCGGATGCGGACTCGTCTGCACGAACCAGAACCTGGGTGGGTACGTAGCGCAGGATGTTGCGCTCCACGCCCAGCTTCGAGGGATCGTGGCCGAAGCCGAACTCGGTGTCCCAAGCGTGTGCGTCAGAGGAGACACCGCGCTTGATGAACTCGAAGTCCTCGCGCTTGCCCAGCTCGGATTGCTCGATGGTAGCCAGGGTCTCGCGGACGGTCACCGACTGGGTGACAGCAGTTGCGGTTGCCTGTGCCGGCTCCCAATCGGACAGAGCGATCAGGTAGCTGGGGCCACCAGCCTTGGTACCGGAGCCAACGGTGGACTTCTTCCAACCACCGAAGGGCTGACGCTGAACGATTGCACCGGTAATTGCACGGTTGACGTACAGGTTACCTGCCTGGACCTTGGAGAGCCACAGCTCGAGCTCGTCAGCATCCAGCGAGTGCAGACCTGCGGTCAGACCGTAATCGGGTGCGTTCTGCAGCTCGATTGCCTCTTCCAGGGTCTCAGCGGTCATGATGCCCAGGATGGGGCCGAAGTACTCGGTCATGTGGTACTCGGAACCGGGCTTGACGCCTTCACGAACACCGGGGCTCCACAGGCGACCGGTCTCGTCCAGTTCCTTGGGCTGAATGAGCCAGCGCTCGCCCGGGCCGAGGGTGGTCAGACCGCGCAGCAGCTTCTCTTCCGGCTTCTGAACAACGGGGCCCATCTCGGACTCAATGTCCTGCGGGTGTGCCACGTGCAGGGAGCTGACGGAGTCGATCAGCTGGCGGCGGAAACGCTCGGACTGTGCCACGGAGCCAACCAGGATAACGGTCGAACCAGCGGAGCACTTCTGACCTGCGTGGCCGAATGCCGAGTAAACAACATCCTTGACGGCAAGGTCGATGTCAGCGTTCGGGGTGACGATAATCGAGTTCTTACCCGAGGTCTCACCGAACAGGGGCAAGTCATCACGCCAGGAGCGGAAGAGCTCAGCAGTCTCGTAACCACCGGTCAGGATCAGACGGTCAACCTCGGGGTGCGAGATGAGCAGCTTGCCTGCAGCGCGGTCAACAACCTTGACGAGCTTCAGAACTTCCTTGGGAACGCCTGCTTCCCACATGATCTCTGCGATCAGGGCACCGGTGCGAGCGGTGATGGTTGCGGGCTTGAAGATGACAGCAGAACCTGCAGCCAGACCAGCCAGAACACCACCGGCGGGGATAGCGGTCGGGAAGTTCCACGGGGGAACAACCAGGGTCACATCCACGGACTTGTGCTTTGCGCCGTCAATCTTCTCGAGGTCCTCAGCCAGCATTGCGTAGTAGTATGCGAAGTCGATTGCCTCGGAGACCTCAGTGTCGCCCTGCTCCAGGGTCTTGCCAGCCTCAGCTGCCATAACCTCCAGCAGGTCACCGCGGCGCAGTGCAATAGCCTTACCGACCTTGCGCAGAATCTCTGCACGCTCGTGGCCGGAGAGCTTACCCCATGCCTTGCCAGCTTCTTCGGCTTCCTTGATCAGCTTCTCAGCCTCAGCCTCGCTGGTCAGCTCGTTAGCCTTGAGGGTGTCGATGCCCAGCTTGGTGGTCTTGGAGCGCTCGAGGATTGCGCGGCCCCACTCACGGTTACCGGCCAGTGCGGGGTCGGTGTCAGGGGTGTTCTCGAAGCGGCCTGCCGGTACGAAGACGTTGTCCTCGTTCTCGGTCAGACGGTTCTGGGTGCGCTTGGGTGCGGGAACCTCGTCGGTGACGGAGTTCAGTGCACGCATGAAGCGGTCCTCTTCGCGCTTGAAGATGGACTCATCGGTTGCCAGGTCGAAGATACCGGACATGAAGTTCTCGGAGGATGCGTTCTCCTCGAGACGACGAATCAGGTATGCGATTGCAACGTCGAATTCCTTGGGGTTCACGACGGGCACGTACAGCAGCAGGTGGCCAACGCGGCGGCGGATAATCTCAGCCTGCTGCTCAGCCATACCGATCAGCATCTCGAACTCGACGCCGTCCTTGACGCCGCGGTCCTCGGACAGCAGCAGTGCGAATGCTACGTCGAAGAGGTTGTGACCTGCAATACCGAGGCGAACGTTCTTCACGTGCTCGGGGCGCAGTGCGTAGTCCAGAACACGCTTGTAGTTGGTGTCAGAAGCCTGCTTGGTGTCCCAGGTGGTCAGCGGCCAGCCGTGCATAACAGCTTCCACGATTTCCATGGAGAGGTTTGCACCCTTAACCAGGCGAACCTTGATGCCAGCGCCGCCAGCAGCAACGCGCTTAGCAGCCCATTCCTGCAGGTGCTGCATTGCAGCCAGGGTGTCGGGCAGGTATGCCTGGAGCACGATACCGGCTTCCAGGTCCTTCAGGTGGGGCTGGTCCAGGATCTTGGTGAACACCTCAATGGTGAGGTCCAGGTCCTTGTACTCCTCCATGTCCAGGTTGATGAACTTCTTGGGGGAGGTGGATGCAGCCAGCTCGTACAGCGGGGTCAGGCGGCGAACAGCGGTCTCAACAACCTCGTCGAATGCCCAGTGCTGGTGGGGGCCGGAAACAGCGGACACCTTAATGGAGACGTAGTCAACGTCGTCACGTGCCAGCAGGCGCTTGGTCTCAGCCAGGCGGTGCTCTGCTTCCTTGTCACCCAGAACTGCCTCACCGAGCAGGTTGACGTTCAGGCGGTTACCGGTCTTGGTCAGCTCTGCAATTGCGTCGCCCAGCTTCTCCTCGGAAGCGTCGACAATCAGGTGACCGACCATCTCGCGCAGCACGCGGCGTGCAACGGGAACGGTGGGCCATGCGACCTTACCAGCCAGCTTGCCACCGAAGCCAACAGCGGACTTCATGTACCAGGGCAGGAAGGAAGGTGCCAGGCCGGAAATACGAGCAAGGTTGCGGCCGGAGACGTTGTCGTCCTCGGGGCGAATAACGCCATCAACAAAGCCGACGGTGAAGGGAAGACCATTGGGGTCCTTCAGAACACCGGCGAGCTGCTCAGCTGCGAAGGTGGGCTTGATCGACTGGGACTCATTTACCCACTGACGAACAAGCTGACGAGCTTCCAGAGCCATCTTCTGGTAGTGCTCAGATGCGAAAGGATGGGTCATCCTTGACTCCTAACTATCTTACTGTGTGCGGTGCACACCACGTTTGGCGATGTCTCTATTTCACCACAAAAGGGTAATAAATACCTCATTAGAAAAACTGAATGTTTTTTCCAAAATTCATTTAGATTTTCTTAATGATTATGCGGTGAGGTTTTCACCCCGCGCCCCCTCCGAATCTACTGCTCGAAGAGACAAGGTGAAGTTTGGAGCGACATCGCTATCCATCCCTCTCAGGCTAGCACTTTCAGAGCGCAAATATCGAACCCATTTCGTAACAAACGAACACCCCAAAACCATTCCCAGAAGCGTCTTCGTCCCCAAGAACCATCACATCAGCGCGAAAATACTCGCTACACAAGCCAACATGCCACTACCCCACTTCAAGCATCTCAAAAAGAGCCGGCCGAAACCCCGCGCGGTACCATAGATAAGAGTCCACGATGAGAGACGCACCACGGAAGAGCTCGGGAACGCAACCCACCCGAACCACCGAGCGCACCAGGGAGGAAAATATGTCCATCTACGACATTCGACGCATGCAAATGCTCCTCGAAATCCAAGAACGCGGCACCATCATCGCAGCAGCCGAAGCACTCAGCCTCACCCCCTCCGCCGTCTCCCAGCAGGTTGCCACCCTCGAAAAAGAAACCGGCACCCCTTTGCTACAGCGCATCGGCAGGCGCGTACAGCTCACCAGCGCCGGACTCATCATCGTCGACAGTGCCCGAAGCATTCTGCGCGAACTCGACCGTATGCAAACCTCCGTCGCCAACCTCACCGGCGAACCCGCGGGCATGGTCCGCCTCGCCATCTTCCAGTCCGCAGCCTTCGCGCTGCTACCGGAAACCCTCAGCTACCTTGCCGAACACGCCCCCTCGCTCACCCTGCAGGTACTGCAAATCGACCCTGAAACCGGCACCTCCCTGACCCGAAGCCGCGAATACGACATGGTGCTCTCCGAAGCCTACCCGCACCACCACATCCCCGAATACCCCGAACTGCACTCCGAGCTACTCACCGAAGACCCGCTCAGCCTCATCGTGCCCAGTACCTCCACCATCACCTCGATTGAGGAGGCTCACGCGCTGCCCTGGGTCCTCGAAATGGAGCAGAACACCTCCCGCAGCTGGGCACTCAATCAGTGCCGCACCGCAGGATTCGAGCCGGTCATCCGCTACAGCGCCAACGACATGATCACGAACTCCAACCTCGTCAAGGCAGGATTCGCCGTCACCATCGTGCCCGGTTTCATCCTCTCCTCCCTCTCCACCACCGAGGGGCTACGCGTCGTGGAGCTGCCCGGCAAACCCTCCCGCAAAATCTTTACCGCCGTACGCCGAGAGTCTGCCGCCAACCCCGCCATCGCCATGGTGCGCGAAGCACTGCACCACGCCGTGCAGGTGGTATTCGGAGAACACGACAGGACCGAAACCGCATAAGAAAATCAACAGCCGACCATACCGGCACACTAGAGAACACAAAGGTCGGGGCCGTTCCAACGAACGACCCCGACCTTTCACCATACCTTTTTGAACAGGCGCCTATATATAGAGGTATAAAAGCACCGGCAGTGGAGCCGCTCCCCCGCCGTGCCCATCCCTCACGGGGTCGGTTCAGCCGCTAGTTCAGCGAAGCAACCACAGCCGGGCTCTGCACCTCGTAGAACGAAGACGACAAACCGGCCGCCGCCATATCCAGCACAGCGCTCACATGAACCTGCTTCAACGCAGACCCGGCAACACCCGAAGCCACCTGATAATTCAGCTGAACATCCAGGCGATGACCGCGAGGAATAGCAGTACGCAACTCCAGAACATTCTCGCTACCGGCACCGGCCTGACCAGTCTGCTCGCTACGGCGCACCGCATCAAGATTCAGAGCATCCACAGGATCCACCAGAGCCGAAGCACCCAGGCTACCCGACGGCAACACCGCCTGACCCGAGGTCACACGAAGCGTCACCGCAGGGTTCAACAACAAACCGGTCTTCGGATCCTGCGCGCGAGCACGCACCATCAGGCGAGTACCCACCGACAGCGTCGAATTACCCTCGTTAATAACGCTCAGGCGAGTCGGCAGATTCCGGAAAGCAACAGTACGCGTCGGCTGGCTCTGCATGGACACAGCCTGCACACCAGATACTGCCTTCAACTCCAGGCGGATGCACGACTCGTTATAGCGCATCGGCACCTGCACCAGCGCAGAGCTCGCTGCCCCACCGTGCTGTCCACCGCCGCCACGCTGCCCGCCGCGCTGTCCAACGGGACGCTGGGTCACCGGGGTCACGCGAGCGCGCTTACCACCCGAACGAGTTGCCGCCTCCGCAGCGCTCACGCCGCCAGCCACCAGGGCAGCCGAAGCGCCCGCAACCTTCAACGCGGTACGGCGAGAAGCGTTCATCAGATTATTCTTAGTCATTTTCTACTCCTCTAAGCCTTCGCGATACGGTACACGCCGCTAATCGTGCCCTGCCACCAGGTGCCGTAACGGTCAATCGTGCCCACCATCTGCAGGGTGTCACCACCGCCGAGCAGCAGGCTCACATGCTGAGGCAGACGCTGTTCGTGCATCGTCTGACCGGTTTCCATGTCCAGCGCGACAGCCCACGCGTAGGCGCCATTCGCCAAACCAGCCGGACCGCGGCGACGCTCACAGGTGTAAATCAGGCCGTCAGCGGCGGAATAGCGAGGAACAGCCGAAGAGTACACGTCCTTACGGTCCCAGATCTTACGCAGACCGCGGTCGGTAATATCCCAACGCTCCATACCGGGAGCAAAAAGTGCGTTCGCCGGAACCGACGGGCCGGCGCCCTCCGGGTACTTCGGGTAGGGGTAGCCGTAGGTGCTTGCACCGACCATCGTGTTACCCACACCGATCATGGAGTTCTCGGTACCAGAGGTACCGGCAGTAAACAGGCCGGCGCTACCGACCTTCGCGCCGTTATCGGTGCGGTACACAATGACCGACTCCTGAATATCAGAGTTATCGGTCAGCATCACGTAATCTGAACCGTTCGGGCCAAAGAACGTCGGGGAGGCGCCGGAACCCCACGCGAGCTTACCGGGCTTGCGGGCGCTACCTCGATCGTACGCATGCCACCACTTGAGGGTGGGCGCACCGGTTGCGGTAGCGTTCAGCATATAAATAGCGTGGGAGGTCACCACGCTCACACCCTGAGGGCACGCCGAAATCGAGTTATCAATACGCTCGCCCGCAATCGACGCCTTATTCAGGCGCATCGAACGAATCGTGCCGCGGGCAGAATCAATCACCGCAATGTAGCCGTTCTTCGTCGCAACCCAAATGCGACCGGACCAGTCGGGCACCAAACCAACCACAGCGTCGTTGGCGCTCTGGGCGAGCATGCGGCTCAGGTCAATACGCTCATCAACTCGGATGTTGCGTCCGTCAGCAGAGTGGGAGAGGCGCAGCAGGCACTGAGAGCCATCCACCAGAACCATGCGGTCCTGCGCGTCAAGGTAGGCGTACACGCCTCCGAGCAGTGCGCCCTTCGGAATGTCCAGGTGCGAAAGTTCACGACCGGTATGCGGATCAAGGATGGAGAGCTTCGGGGTGATGAACTCACCGTGGGCGAAGACCTGGGTGCAGAGCACCTGAATGAAGCCGTCGCGTCCAGCAAGAATCGTCGGGCAGGCACCGCCGAGCTTCGTGCCGGTAATCTTCCAATTGCCTGCTCCGGGGCCGGCAAGAGGAGTAGCGTCGGAAGACTGGGCATCACCGTGCATGGTGGTAATGCCGGGTGCGCCCAGGTGCGGATTCGCCTGGGCGTTATAGGTGGGGGTCATGGTTGGTTCTTTCTAACGGTGAGTGGCGCACACCTTCAATGGAGTGCACTAATATGCGCCTTCACATGCGCAAACGTTTCACATTGTAGGGTCAGAAAGCAGTTTTTAACGACACTCAAGGGCACCTTGAAACATTGTTCAGGCGGCGCTTGAGAGCTTCACCCAGAGAGCTTCACCCAGAAAGCCCTCAGCACTACCCTTTCAGATTCACCCTTCCAGATTCAAGGCGCCCTTTAGCCCATAACCACGGACCTTCATACCTGCGAGCCCCATATCCGCTAACCTCATGCCCGCGGCAATTATTTCAGCTACTTCTCCATGAGCGCCTTTGCCAGCGCATCATCAAGAACCAAGTCGGTAATCGCACCCGTACGCAACGCACCGTGCAAAGCACGCACACGGTGAGTACCGGAGGCAACGCAAATACGGCGCGGAATACGAGCCAGCTCCTTCGGAGTCGGACCGGACGCACGCTTATTCAGCTCCAAATCAGCCCACGAGCCGTCCTCACGCAGAAGAACCGTGCACATATCCCCCACAACGCCCAGCTCACGCAACTGACGCTGCTCCTGCGCCTCAAAATAGCCACCCGAATACACGTGAGAAGGAATAGGACCACCAAAAGCGCCCACACCAAAAATAGCGAGGTCAACGTTCTGCTGGGCATGCAGATTCTTCTGCACGCTACGCTCACGCCACATGGCGGTCTTCGTCTCCGCATAGTCAAAAAATGCGGGAACCGGGAAATGGATAGCCTGCGCATCATATGCGTTCACCAACTGCCCCAGCAGCGAACCCAGGTACGGAATACCGGAATGGTGGGCGTTACCCGCACCGTTCAGCTGAACCACCGTCACGCCGGTCAGCGGGCGGCGCGGCAGATGACGAGAAATCTCAGTCATGGTCGAACCCCACGCCACACCCAGGCTCGTTCCGTTATCAACCAGGGAATCAAGGAGCGCCGCCGCGGTGCGAGACACCTGGCTCATGCGAGCAATCGGGGTGGCATCCGGACGGACATTCACGAGGGTGACACGCACCTTATAGCGCTCGCCGATGCGGCGCTCCAGCTCACTGCGGGTACGGAAGGAATCATCCAGACGAATCTGCACCATCCCGCTTTCACGAGCACTTTTAAGGAGGCGCGATACGGTGGCGCGGGAGACCCCCAGACGGGCCGCGATAGCGTCCATCGTCATGTTGTGGATGTAGTACAGCTGCGCCGCCTCGTAGGTATGGTTAGCGCGTTCGTTCATCGGTCACAGACCCCCAGTGAAAATCCGTTCATACTGCTTGGTTATTATTTCACCATTGGGTTTTACTATTTGCAAGATGAAACCCCACGCCGCGCACGCGGCACGAGAAGAAAGAGCACTACATGAGCTCCCAGCACATTGCACAGCAGTCCCAGCTGACCGCTGAATCCCGCGCCAAGGCGCTCAAGAGCATGGCCAACGAAGAACTCGACATCCTGGTCGTTGGCGGCGGCATCACCGGTGCAGGCATCGCCCTTGACGCAGCAACCCGCGGTCTGCGTACCGGCATCGTCGAAGCAGGCGACTGGGCTGCAGGCACCAGTGCATGGTCCTCCAAGCTCGTTCACGGCGGCCTGCGCTACCTCTACAACCTCGACTTCAAGCTCGTGACCGAAGCTCTCACCGAGCGCGGCCTGCTGCTGAACAAGATCGCACCCCACCTCGTGCACGCACAGCCCTTCCTGTGGCCCCTGAAGATGCCCGTCATCGAGCGCGCATACTCCGCAATCGGCATCGGCATGTACGACACCCTCGCATTCCTCGGCTCCCGCGGCAACAAGGGCGTCCCCTCCCAGCGTCACTTCACCAAGACCGGCACCAAGACCGTATTCCCCGACATCAAGGACTCCGCGTTCAGCGGCGCAATCCAGTTCTACGATGCGCGCGTTGACGACGCACGCCTCGTCATCGACGTCGTCCGCACCGCTGCAGGCTACGGCGCACTGGCCGCATCCCGCACCCAGGTTGTCGGCTTCACCAAGGACGCATCCGGCCGCGTCATCGGCGCAGAGCTGGCAGACCTGGAAACCGGCGAGCGCCTGAACGTACGCGCAAAGCACATCATCAACGCAACCGGCGTGTGGACCGAAGAGTCCGAGTCCCTGGCTAACCCCGAGGGCGGCCTGGAAGTGCTCGCATCCAAGGGTATCCACATCGTGGTTCCCCGCGACCGCATCAACGCAACCAGCGGTATCTTCACCAAGACCGAGAAGTCCGTTCTCTTCATCATCCCCTGGCAGCGTTACTGGATTATCGGCACCACCGACACCCCCTACACCGAGGACCGCGAGCGCCCCGTCGCAACCAGCAAGGACATCGACTACGTCCTGATGCAGGCTAACAAGCTGCTCGCTAACCCGCTGACCCGCGAAGACATCATCGGCACCTACACCGGTCTGCGCCCGCTGTTGCAGCCCAAGGTCAAGGACGGCGCAGCATCCACCAAGGTTTCCCGCGAGCACACCGTGACCGAGGTTGCACCCGGCATGAGTGCAATCGCAGGCGGCAAGCTCACCACCTACCGTGTCATGGCTGCCGACGCTGTCGACTTCGCGCTGGGCGAGCAGGCTAAGCAGAACCCCTCCGTGACCGCAACCATCGGTCTGGTTGGTGCCGACGGCTACCACGCAATCGCCGCTAACCGTGCACGCTACGCAGAGCGTTACGGCTGGGATGAGGACCGTATCACCCACCTGCTCGAGCGTTACGGCGCACAGATTGAGGACCTCGGCGCTCTCATCGACGCTGACCCTTCCCTCGGCGCTCCCCTGGCTAAGGCACCCCAGTTCCTGCGTGCAGACGTCGTCTTCGCTGTCCGCTACGAAGGTGCCCTGCATCTGGAGGACGTCCTGGTCCGCCGCGTACGCCTCGACCTCGAGCAGCGCGACCGCGGCCTGGCTGCCGCCGATGAAATCCTTGAGATTCTGCGCTCCGAGCTCGGCTGGGACGACAAGAAGGTCAAGGAAGAACTCGACCTCTACGCAGCACGCGTTGCAGCAATCCGCGAGGCAGAGTCCGCCTCCACCGACGCTGAGGCATCGGCAAAGATTGAGGCTGTCACCCCCGTGGCACCCCGCGTGAAGCTCTAGTCCTTAGAGTTTTCGCACACCTTTCGTAACCGCTTATTTGGTACGAACCAACCGTTCGCCCCTCACCGAACATGGGGCATCTCATAATTTCTCGGTGAGGGGTGGATGGACGGTTAAATAACCATTTACGATAAACCCCTGCACAAGAAGCAGAGCGCTAAATACGGGGTTAGCCCACCGACACGATCTGCTTCTCCTCCAGAAACATCCATCAACTTTTCGTAGCAACCGCTACACATTTCAGCACAGCGTTGTGCCCCGATCCGCCCGTGCGGTGAGGATGCACGGGAATACGCAAGCAAAGGTTCGCTTGCCTTCCAGACGCTTCGTCTTCAAGGAGCATCAATGTCTCTTCTTGCTTCCGCAGGAACTGTACTTGCAGCCGGCTCATCCGCACTCGTGGATGCATCCGGTGCCCCCACCGCCCTCGGAATCTTCGCTTCCGAATTCTTCGGCACCTTTATCCTGATTCTGCTCGGTGCCGGCGTATGTGCTGCAGTGGCCCTCAAGAAGTCCTACGCTAAGGACGCAGGCTGGGTCGTTATCACCTTCGGCTGGGGTCTGGCAGTATTCACCGCCGTGTACCTCTCCTTCCTCTCCGGCGCACACCTGAACCCCGCAGTGACCGTCGGCCTGGCAACCGCAGGCCGCGACCTGGCAACCGGTGTTCCCGCAACCGCAGGCAACATCGCCCTGTACATCGTCGCTCAGATGCTCGGCGCAATGGCCGGCGCAACCGCAGCGTACCTCACCTACAAGAAGCACTTCGATGAGGACCCGGGCGACCGCCTCGGCATCTTCTCCACCGGCCCCGCTATCAAGTCCTACGGCTGGAACGTGCTCACCGAGATTATCGGCACCTTCGTCCTGATTGGCTGGATTATCGCATCCGGTAAGACCCCCGCCCAGATTGGCCCCTTGGCTGTTGCCCTGGTCGTTGTTTCTATCGGTATGAGCCTCGGTGGCGCAACCGGTTACGCTATCAACCCTGCCCGTGACCTCGGCCCCCGTATCGCCTACACCTTCCTGCCCATCCCCGGTAAGACCGGCTCCAACTGGTCTTACGCATGGGTTCCGGTTGTTGGCCCGATTATCGGCGCAGTCCTTGCTGGCCTGATTGTTCCGGCAGTCCTGCCCCTCTAAACCTCTCCAAAACCCCCGTTCTTTTGTTCTAAGGAAAAATCAATGACGACTTCTCTGCACTCCGCAACCCTCGACACTGAGCGCAAGTACATCCTCTCCATCGACCAGGGCACCACCAGCTCCCGCGCGATCCTGTTCAACAAGGCGGGCGAGAACGTAGCCTACGGTCAGCTCGAGCACGAACAGATCTTCCCCAAGGCAGGCTGGGTTGAGCACAACGCAACCGAGATTTGGCAGAACGTCCGCAAGGTCGTAGCAACCGCAATGGCAAACGGCGAAGTCAACCACCACGAAATCGCTGCAGTCGGCATCACCAACCAGCGTGAAACCACCGTCGTGTGGGACAAGAACACCGGCGAGCCCGTCTACAACGCAATCGTCTGGCAGGACACCCGCACCCAGGAAATCGTTGAAGAGCTCGCAGGCGAAGAGGGCGTCGGCAAGTACCACGACATCGTCGGCCTGAACCTCTCCACCTACTTCTCCGGCCCCAAGATCAAGTGGATCCTGGACAACGTTGAAGGCGCACGCGAGCGCGCAGAGCGCGGCGACCTGCTCTTCGGCAACACCGACACCTGGCTGGTCTGGAACCTGACCGGTGGTGTTGACGGCGGCGTTCACGTCACCGACGTAACCAACGCATCCCGTACCCTGCTGATGAACATCCGCACCCTCGAATGGGATCCGCAGATCGCTGCAGACATGGGCATCCCCATGAGCATGCTGCCCGAAATCAAGTCCTCCTCCGAGGTATACGGCTTCGGCCGCCCAACCGGTCTGCTCGCAGGCACCCCCATCGCGGGTATCCTCGGCGACCAGCAGGCTGCAACCTTCGGTCAGGCTTGCTTCGAGAAGGGCATGGCGAAGAACACCTACGGTACCGGTAACTTCATGCTCATGAACACCGGCAACGAGCCCGTCTTCTCCAACAACGGTCTGCTGACCACCGTCGCATACAAGATTGGCGACGCAGCTCCCGTCTACGCTCTGGAAGGCTCGGTCGCAATGAGCGGCTCCCTGATCCAGTGGCTGCGCGACAACCTGCGCATGATTGAGAACGCTGCAGAGTCTGAGGAATTGGCTACCTCCGTTGAGGACTCCGGTGGCTGCTACGTTGTTCCCGCTTTCTCCGGCCTGTTCGCGCCTCACTGGCGTTCCGACGCTCGCGGCGTCATCGTTGGTCTGACCCGCTATGTGAACCGTGCACACATCGTGCGTGCGGCACTGGAGGCAACCGCGTTCCAGACCCGCGAGGTTCTGGACGCAATGAACGCTGACTCCGGTGTTGAGCTCTCCGAGCTGCGCGTGGACGGCGGCATGACCGCTAACGAGTTCCTCATGCAGTTCCAGGCTGACATCCTCGGTGTTCCCGTGATTCGCCCGAAGGTTGTTGAGACCACCGCACTGGGCGCAGCATACGCTGCAGGTATCGCTGTTGGTTTCTGGACCGGCGAGCAGGATGTTGTGGACAACTGGGCTGAGGACAAGCGCTGGCTGCCCTCCATGGAGCCCGCAGAGGTCGACCGCCAGTACCGCCTGTGGAAGAAGGCTGTCTCCCGCACCCTCGAGTGGGTTGATGAGGACGTTCCGACCGCCTAATCGCCGCATCCGCTGCCTAAGGGTACGGCCCGCGTACTAGCGAAGCCCCGGCTGCTTCTCCCCCACTGTAGGGTTGAGGCTGCCGGGGCTTTTCGCCGTTTTATGACGCTTGGTTCAGCGTTTATTGCGGCGTAATTTCTACAAAAATTAGTGCTGGGGTTACCGTTGGTTTTTGTAAATTCGGTATCTTCCGCCGATCACCCGACGCGGTGTTGTTCGTGAGGTGTCAGTACCGCACAGGACGCGTATGCGACATATTCATGCGCTGTCCTGACAGGAGGCGACGGTTCGCGCTGATACTTTATTTACGCTCCCGTCCGCCACGGTGCTTCACGTACCGCGGCGGACGGGCTTTTATCTCTTGTTACAGGGTTCTCTTATTACAGGGTTCTCTGTGTTAGCGACGAGCGTGGGTTCGCTTTTTCGTGTTGCAGTTCTCGTTGTAAAATCACTCGTTTTATGCCCCTTGTTGAGATACCCGTTCACATGTTGTGTGGGATTGAGCTAAGAGCGTTTGTATACCTTTGATGTCTACTTCAAGCGCCGTATCATAGATATATAGGCTTATTGATCCTGTTCTGGCCGCCGAAGATGGCGGTTGGTTACGCATCCGGCACCTTCCGGCGCTCATGAGAACGGAGAAAGGCTCCGTTGAAAGGAGGGAGCGGGTTTTCCCCGCACCGATTATGGTTGATGTCCGTCGCCGCAAGCTTGCAATTATTGCTATGAACATTTCGGTTCTTGCAGCTGCTCTCTCCTGGCTGTTGGTGCTCTTCTCCGTTATGTATTCTGCCGCCGCTGTGCCGTGGGCGCTGGGTATTGCTATCGTGCTGACTGTGATTGGTATCTACGCGATGTACCGCTACTACTCAAAGTACTCGCATGTGCTCCCGAACGAGGACCCGGATGCGCACGATGTGCTCGGTCACGACCTGCACTCAACCCACCTGCCGCACCTGCACCACGCGGAGCGTAATTCTGACGGAGCAGCCGCTAAGTAGCAAGCTTCGCTACCCCCTATACAGCGTAAATGTGCCGCCTCACCAGTATCGGTGAGGCGGCACATCTATATTAAAATCGCGGTTCAGAGCCCGGTTTTGAATCCATTTCTCAAGGGGTCGAGTCAGTAATTCGACGCGCTACAGCTTCGGCTTTGGCTAGTTCTGCCTTTTCGTTCTCTTGAACTACAAGAGCGTTATATTTCCAGCCGGGGATTCGTTCAACAAGCCATCCTATCCAGAGGAGCGCCGCGGTAATGAGAGCGACAGGAATCAGGTAGATGAGGATGCTCGGGTTGCGGTTGTGGTCTGAGGTGCTAAGTGCGCTTAACTCCCACAGCATAAGGATTGGCGCACCCATCAAAGGCATCACGATAAAAAGGATCAAGGCATAGTAATTGCCCATCTTGCTACCGGGGTTACCTCTATTCATACGAGCTTGGGTGACGGCTCTCTTCAGTCGTTTGTATTCCGCTAAAGTTTCGCCGTCTAGAAGCGAAACGTTAGGGATCTTTGCCATAACGTACTGTACGGCTTCCAGATCTGAGGGCGAGCAAATAAAGATATGCCCCTGGGACATAACGGTATATTCTTTCGCGATGTCGAGGCACGCCTGCGCGTAACGGTTATTGAGCTCTCGGCTCTCCGGGTTTTCCGTGAGTTGCTGGCGGATATCTTTCAGGTCTTCCATGTTTCTCCTTGCAATTTCAGTCATCGTTGAACCCATCGGTAAGGCACGAGAAACACAGGTCACCCCCACCCGGTGCGGGGTGGAGAAGCCGGAGTATTGAATTGCGGTGTATCGGTGTGTACTTCACAGAATGCCAGCTCTTCGGGCTCAATCAAAATTGGCGGGCATCCTGCAATATTTCAACGGCGGTGCATACATCTCATACATTGCGGTCAGTTATAGACAAAACCCGCTGCGGGTACGGTACGGAGGCGCCCCTCCCCTATGATGGTTGAAAGGGATATTTGCCCCTAATACCATCTGCAGTACACACCCACGAGCCAACGAGGAAGAGCATGACCAAAGCGACCGATTCGCCGCAGCCGCCGGAAGCGTTCACGCGCTGGCACACTCGCTACTCGAGCCCCATCGGCGTGCTCTACATTGCCGCCCGCGCGGATGCGATTGTGGGCATTTGGTACGAGGATCAGGCGCATTTTCCGCTCCCCCATGAGCTCGGTGAGCTGATTGAGAATCCCGGAACCTATCTGCGGGAGCACGGCACGGCGGAGGATGAAGAGCCTGCCGGCGAGTATGCTGCGGCGCAGTTGCTGTCTCGCGCTGGGGTAGAGCTTTCCGAGTATTTTGAACGCAAGCGCACTTCTTTTACGTTGCCGTTAGATCCTGAGGGCACCGATTTTCAGCTGATTGTGTGGGAGCATCTGAAGACTGTTCCTGCCGGGTACACCACCACTTACGGCGAGATTTCGCGTGCGGTTGGCCCGGGTGCCCCGGCGCAGGCTGTGGGTCAGGCGGTCGGCCGCAATAAGGTTTCTATTATGATTCCGTGTCATCGCGTTATTGGTGCTGACGGTAGTCTGACCGGTTACGCTGGCGGGGTTGAGCGTAAGCAGTTCCTCCTCGATTTGGAGGAGCCGGAAGAGGTGCGGGAGGCGCGGCTCTTCTAGCTCCTGTCGGCTAGTCTTCGAGGCTCATGACGGGGTGGGGTATGCATCGGGTGCGTACCCCACCCTTTTTCGTACCTGTTTTCGGTTTCGTTACACCACAACACGACACGTAATCGAATATAGTTGCGATTTACTCATGGTAGAGCTACTGTTTAAGTAGAACATGCTTCCGAAATACTCGGATTAGCTCAGCAATCTCAGGGAGGAGAAACCATGACCTCGCAACCCAATATTCCCGTCAAAGCCCTCGAAAACGCCCCGAGCTACCCCACGTGGGTGACCGACGAACTTCTGCGCGACTACTACGACACCGAATGGGGCATGCCCATCACCGATGAGCGGGGACTCTTCGAAGCCCTGAGCCTCGAGGCTTTTCAGGTGGGGCTCTCTTGGCGAACGGTTCTTGCCCGCCGCGAGGCATTTCGTCGCGCTTTCGAGGGTTTCGATCCCGAACGCGTAGCTGCGTTCACCGACCGGGATGTTGCGCGACTCCTTCAGGACGAAGATATTATCCGTAACGAGCGGAAGATTCGCGCGGTCATCTCCAACGCGCGGCTGACCCTTCGGATGCGTGAGCTTGCTGCCGAGGCGCGTGACGCCTCCGCGGAGGACATTCCTCTTCCCCTCATCGCCACCTCTTCTACCCCGACCAATACAGATAGCGTTGAGGCGCCGAATACTCGCCGCCGTCGAGTTCGTACCCTCAGCGATGAAGACCTGAACAGGATGCGCGAGCGCGCCCTACCTGACGGCACGCGGGTACCGGGCGGACTGCCGGCGTGGCTGTGGTCCTTCGCCCCGAGCGAGACTATCGCGCCGCATACCCTGGAGGATATTCCTACCGATACGCCCGAGTCCGCGCTTCTTGCCAAATCTTTTAAGGCCCTGGGTGGAGTATTTTTGGGTCCGGTGACCGCCTATGCGCTCATGTGCGCGGTCGGTATGGTGGATGCGCACCTGGTGGGCTCGCATCGGCGCGGCTGTTCGGGTCTTTTCACCTAAGCCCTTGAGCCTCTGGCGCGGGGGCACACCCGGGCAGAGAAAAGCCGCGTGCCACTTCGTTGAAGTAAACACGCGGCTTCTATACGTTGAGAGGTTCCGCTCTGAATTAGATCGTCACAGGATTAGATCATCACGAAGAGGAAAATCAGGGACAGCAGCGGCGGGGTCAGCTGAATCAGTGCCGGCTTGCGCTTATCCGGGGAGGTGAGGAACAGGTAGGCACCGGCAACCGCCATGGAGCCCAGACCTGCGAACATGAGTGCCACACCCACCTGCGGGGAGCCGAACCAGAAGGCGAGCAGACCGGTTGCTGCGATCCAGGCGAGCATCAGGTTGTACAGGCCCTGGTTTGCTGCCATTTCTTTGGTGGACTCGGCAAATTCTTCGGTCATTCCAAAGGTTTCGCGGCCCTTGGGCTTGGTCCAGAGGAATGATTCGATGATCCAGATGTACACGTGAATAGCGATTGCTACAAAGGCAAAGACAGTAGTAATCGTTGCGAGCGTCTGCATTATTTTTCCTTAAGCAGTAGGTGTTCTATTAGGCACCTGCCCGTTCTTTCTTCTGGAGCACAATCTGTGGTGATGTGCAGAATCATGCAGGAGCAAGCACAAGAAGTAATTCTACGCCTCTTCCCGGCTTGTTGGAACTTCCCTGAATATGCGTGAAACCCCTCGATTCGTCTTCTGCAGGGAAAACTGCAGTGTTCTTATCGAGAGGTTTCGTATGCAGGGTTACGCCGAATCCGGTATCGGTCTTTAGCCCATCATGAGCGACAGAGCGAAGGACCAGAGGCAGACCAGGCCCAGCAGAATAGCGCTGTACTTAATGGACATGGAGGTAATCTTCGATTCCTCGCCAGCGCTATTTACTGCTGCCGCCGCGATTGCGATGGACTGCGGGGAGACGATCTTACCCATCACGCCACCGGCGGTGTTTGCGGCAACGAGCAGGGTCGGGTCAACAGCAATCTGGGCTGCGGTGGTGGACTGCAGGCCCGCGAAGAGCACGTTAGCGTTCGTCACGGAGCCGGTCACAAACACACCAATCCAACCGATAATCGGGGACAACAGCGGGAAGACCGGGCCGGCTGCCGCGAGCGCCAGAGCGATGGAGGTGGTCATACCGGCGTGGTTCATCACGTTTGCGACGGACATGACCAGGCAGATCATGAGGATCGGCATCTTCAGCTGGTTCCAGGTGCCGCCGAGTTCTTCAAAGGCTTCGCCCCAGCTAATCTTCGAGGTCAGCACGGTAATGAGTGCCGCCACCAGAATTGCGGTGCCGGATGCGCCCAGGGTGTTCCATGAGAACATTGCGGTCACGGTCTTACCTGCACCGGTGACGATTGCCTCGTGGATGCCGGGGATGGGGAACGCCAGGGTTGCGGCACCCAGCGGACCAGTGGTTGCGAACACGGGCTTGAGCGCGGTGGACCAGAGCAGGATGGTTGCGGAGAGGAAGATGAAGGGGCTCCACGCCTTAACAATCTCAGCGCCGGTGTGCTTGACGCTCTGCTGTGCCTGAACTTCTTCGGGGCTGGGAGCGGTGGGTTCACGGTAAATGTGCTTGGGCTGCCAGGAACGCATGACGAGTGCCAGCGCCACCAGGGACAGCAGCGGCGGGATGATGTCGACCAGTTCGGGAGAGCCAAGCAGCATCAGGATAGCTGCCTGACCGCCGGAGAAGATGACACCGGTCATGAGCGCTACGAGACCGACTTCGCGGATGCCGCGCATACCGTCCTGGATGGCGACCATCAGTACCGGCACGATTGCCACGAAAATCTGCAGTACCGGGACCATGCCTGCGGACAGGTGTGCGGTGTCCAGGCCGCCGACCTTAGCTGCGGTAGTCACGGGAATACCGATAGCGCCGTAGGCTCCGGATGCGGCGTTGGCTACCAGCGCCAGCATGGATGCCTTGAGGGGGTTGAAGCCCAGGGATACCAGCAGCGCCGCGGAGATTGCGATCGGGATGCCGAAGCCTGCCGCGCCTTCGATGAAGCCGCCGAAGCAGAAGGCAATCAGCAACACCTGGATGCGCTGGTCGTTCGAGATGGAGGAGACGGAGGCGCGCACGATATCGAAGTTACCGGCGCGCACGGCGATGCGGTAAAGCCATACCGCCATGAGCACGATCCAGCCGATGGGCCATGCGCCCGAGAGGAAGCCGGAGAGGATGGAGCCGGCACCTGCGGTGATGGGCAGGCCGAAGACGGCGCAGCCGATGATGAGGGTGGTGCCGAGGGTCAGCAGCGCTGACTTGAGGCCACTGAGTTTCAGGACGGTCAGACCCAGCAGGAAGAGGATGATGGGTACTGCTGCGACCAGTGCGGAGAGCACCGGTGAGTTCAGCGGGTCGTAGGTTTGCTGCCACATGGGGCGGGTGTTCCTTTCGGTCTGTGCATTGTTGCGGTTGCTTCTTCCGATACGGCTCCTGTGCTGCATGGAAGCGCTAGGCCGCATAAAACCGATGGGTTCCTCCCCTATGTGGTGGAGTGGCCCATCGGTGAAGCGTTATGGTCATCAGTTCCCAGGGGCTGAAGTTGTTCCCTGGTTTTAAGTGAAAGAAAGCGGGATTATTCCCGCTAACTAGGTGCTCATGACTTTATCTGTCTAAGCTATCAGGTCTCCCCCATGAGTTCAGGATAGGATAACCTTAAGTGTGCACAAATAATATTTATGTGCATATTTACGCTCCCCGGTATTCGCCCCTCACCGCTCCCCTTCGAGCCATCAGCCATGCATCCCACCGCACGCCCCTAACAAGCCCAGCTAACGTAAAAGCCCCCTCCTACCGAAGTAGAAGGGGGCTTGATACAGACCGTATTGCGGCGCCTCGCTCTCAGCCGGAGCGGGCTACACGCATCGGGTTCTCACACTGTTTAGGAAACAACCAGGGACAGGACGTAAACCCAAACACAGGTGATAGCCAGCAGTGCTGCGCTGTACTTGATTGCCATGGAGGTAATCTTGGATTCCTCGCCGGCGCTGTTCACAGCAGCAGCTGCAATTGCGATGGACTGCGGGGAAACAATCTTCGCCATCACACCACCGGCGGTGTTAGATGCAACCAGCAGGGTCTGGCTGACGCCAATCTGCTGTGCGGTGGTAGCCTGCAGGCCAGCGAAGAGGATGTTGTTGTTCACCACGGAGCCGGTCACGAACACGCCGATCCAACCGATAATCGGGGACAGCAGCGGGAAGATTGCGCCCACAGCGGCAACAGCCAGTGCGATGGAGGTAATCATACCCGCGTAGTTCATGACGTTAGCAACGGACATGACCAGGCAGATCATAAGGATCGGGGTCTGCAGCTGCTTCCAGGTTGCGCCGAGTTCCTCGATAGCCTCGCCCCAGCTGATGGAGGAGGTCAGGATGGTGATGATGGCTGCCACCAGAATTGCGGTACCGGAAGCACCAAGGATGTTCCAGGTGAAGACCGCATCAAATGCCTTGGGGGTAGGAACAATCGGTGCCGCCTGCTGGATGCTCTGGTGCACCCACGGAATGTTGAAGCTCAAGTTACTGAAGGCGAGCAGACCACCCTTAGCGAAGACAGGCTTCAGAACGGTGGACCAGAGCAGAATCACGACGGACAGGTAGACGAAGGGGCTCCATGCCTTGAGGATTTCGCCACCGGCGTGCTTGGTGCTCTGCTGAGCCTGAACTTCTTCCAGGGAGGGAGCGGTGGGCTCGCGGAAGATGTGCTTGGGCTGCCACTTCTGCATGATCAGTGCCAGAGCAATCAGTGCCAGCAGCGGCGGGATGATGTCGACGAGCTCGGGGTTACCGAGGGCTGCGAGCAGGACGGACTGGCCGCCAGAGTAAATCAGACCAACGATCAGTGCCACCAGACCGACTTCGCGGATACCGCGGATACCGTCCTGAATAGCAACGAGCAGTACGGGGATGAGAGCCGCCATGATCTGGAGAACCAGGACCATTTCGATGGACAGTGCGTGCAGGTCCACGCCACCGCGGGTTGCTGCGGTGGTCACGGGGATACCGATAGCGCCGTATGCACCCGAGCTCACGTTAGCAATCAGTGCGAACATTGCGGCCTTGAGCGGGTTGAAGCCCAGGGACACGAGCAGTGCAGCACAGATAGCAATCGGGATACCGAAGCCTGCGGCGCCTTCGAGGAAGCCGCCGAAGCAGAATGCGATCAGCAGCATCTGGATGCGCTGGTCGGTAGAGATGGAGGAGATGGAGGAGCGGACGATTTCAAAGCCGCCAGAACGCACGGAAATGCGGTAGAGCCACACAGCCATGAGCACGATCCAGCCGATGGGCCACATGCCCGAGAGGAAGCCGTGGAGGATGGAGCCTGCACCGGCAGTGACGGGCATACCGAAGATAGCGCAACCGATGACCAGTGCAATGACGAGGGAGATAACGGCAGATTTAATACCGCTGAGCTTCAGGACGGTGAGGCCCAGAAGGAAGAAAATAATCGGGACTGCTGCCACGAGTGCGGAGAGTGCGCTCGAGTTCAGCGGGTCGTAGACTTGCTGCCACATGATGTACTGTGTTCCTTTCCAGCCCACGGGGGCGGGATCGAGTTGTGCCGTAAAACCTTCCCAGTGACGCTTGTGGCGGCGTGTGTGCCGTGTGTTGTAGGTGCGTGCACCTAGCTGTTTGATGCGTTAAGGACGCTATCCCTTGGGATATATGCCTTCACTTGGGTTCGTGTTGGTTTTGCGGCTATGAAATTTAGTGTGTTGAAACGGTGTTTTTGTCATAGAAACCTAAATATTCCTTGATTTGTCAAGGGAATTTCAGGGTCAGGACAATGAATCCCTAATCCAAAAACGCAATTCCTTGTGTACCCAATGTACCACTTAACACCCACAGAATCGGGCATATTCCAACATTTAAATTCAAGCTCATAATTGCAACCTAACCTAAAGCCCACCCCCGGGTTGAGGGCTCATCCAGCCCCTCCCCCGCTATTTCAAGGAAGAAACAGCGCCCCGGCGCTTTGGGCAGTACACACAGCGCATGTCCTAATCACAAATCGTTCAAACTACCAAACCCAGCGAACCTCTAAACGGCATACAAAAAAGCTCCGGAAGGAAAAACCTTCCGGAGCTTTATCTGTCGGGTTGACAGGATTTGAACCTGCGACCCCTTGACCCCCAGTCAAGTGCGCTACCAAGCTGCGCCACAACCCGATTCGTTATTCACGATATTGTTTTCAAGGTTTCCCCTGAACACTCGAATAACTATACCGGGCTTTCAACCCCCACGCAAGCCAGAATCCCCATTTTTAGAAAAAATCTTAAAAATCTTTTTCGCGCAGATTTTCTGCACAGAATCCAGCGCGTGGGGGCCAAACCTAGCAAGGGGCCAAGCCTAGCAGGGGGCCAAGCCCAGCAACACGGCATCGGGCAGGCACATCCCCGCTACTAGCGGCGGCCACCCTTACCCTTCTTAGCCTTCGCGCTCTGACGCTCACCCAGGGAGCGGCGCTCACGCACACGCATCGAAATCTCAATCGGAGTACCCGTGAAATCAAAGGTCTCGCGCAGACGACGCGTAATGAAGCGGCGGTAACCCGGATCCAAGAAACCGGTCGTAAACAGCACGAACTTCGGCGGACGCGAAGACACCTGAGTGCCGAAGAGAATACGCGGCTGCTTACCGCCACGCAGCGGGTGCGGATGCGCGGCCACAATCTCGCCCAGGAACGCGTTCAGGCGACCGGTCGGAATACGCGAATCCCACGACTCCAGAGAGTGCTCCAGGGCGGGCACCAGCTTGTCCTTATGCCAGCCGGTCTTCGCCGAGATGTTCACGCGAGGAGCCCACTGCACGTGCGCCAGGTCGCGCTCAATCTCACGCTCGAGCATGTAGCGGCGGTCCTCATCGAGGGTATCCCACTTGTTGAATGCCAGGACCATTGCACGGCCCGAATCAATCACAGTCTGCACGATACGCACATCCTGCTCAGAAATCGGCTCGGAAACATCCAGCAGCACCACGGCAACCTCAGAACGCTCCAGAGCAGTCTGAGTACGCAGCGAAGAGTAGAACTCCGCACCCTTAGCCATGTGCTGGCGACGGCGAATACCCGCAGTATCCACGAAACGCCAGGGGTAGCCGCCCAGCTCAATAATCTCGTCAATCGGGTCACGAGTCGTACCAGCCAGGTCGTTAACCACGGCACGCTCAGAACCAGCCAGCTTGTTCAGCAGCGAGGACTTGCCCACGTTCGGGCGACCCACCAGAGCCACACGACGCGGGCCCCCCAGCGCCTCCGGCTGAGCGAACTGCGAGTGCTCCGGCATAACCTCAAGGATCTCATCCAGAGCATCCGCCAGGCCGCGGCCGTGCAGACCCGACACCGGGAACGGCTGACCCATACCCAGCGACCAGAGGTTATAAATCTCCGGCTCCAGGTGGGCGTCGTCAATCTTGTTAGCAATCAGAATGATTGGCTTCTTCACGCGGCGCAGCATACGCACAATCTGCTCGTCCGAAGCGGTCACACCCACGCGGGCGTCCACCACCAGGACCACAACGTCGGCCTGCTCCACAGCAATCTCAGCCTGCTCAGCAACCTGAGCGTCAATACCGCGGGCGTCAGACTCCCAACCACCGGTATCAACCAGGGTGAAGCTCTTACCCAGCCACTCAGCCTTATAGGACACGCGGTCACGAGTCACACCCGGCTTATCCTCAACCACCGCTTCACGGCGGCCCAGAATACGGTTAATGATGGTCGACTTACCCACGTTCGGGCGGCCAACAATCGCCACGACCGGATCAGCGAGCTGCTCTTCCTCTTCCTCAATGTCGAAGCCCCAGGCACCCAGCAGGGCGCGGTCCTCTTCATCCAGGTCGTAATCCTCAAGGCCCTCAAGCAGAGCCTGAGCACGCTGGTCAGCGGTCTCATCATCAATCTCAGCGAGGCGCTCGGTAACGTCGTCCTCGCCACCGCCCAGGTACTTATCTTCGTAATCGTCGCGGATAGCGTCCTCAGCCATGCGCATTCCTTTCTCTACCCGCCCCGCGCCCAACCCACAGGTCAGCACGCGAGCGCGGCTCAACGTCTTATCGGGAGCGGATGCACCACTCCCCCAGCGTTTCGGCGGGGCCTAACCCGCGCGCTTCGCCTTCAACTGGTCATTCACAGCGTTAATCACTGCAGAGACCGTCGCATTAAAATCAAGATCCGAGCTGTCCACCAGAGCCACGCCCTCGGCAGCTTCCATAAAGTTATTGACCTTCGAATCCTTCGCATCACGCTCAGCGATCTGCTTGCTCAAGTCACCCGAAGCGCCGGACTTCTCCGCGTTCTCCAGGCCGCGGCGCGCCATGCGCACCTCTTCAGAAGCAGTCAGCAGGATGCGCGCATCAGCGTCAGGAGCAACCACGGTGGTGATGTCGCGGCCCTCAGCGACCATGCCGTTAATAGCGTGGTCAATCATCCAACGCTGCAGGCCAATCAGGTGCTCACGAACCGCCGGAACCGAAGCCACAGCAGACACCGCCGAAGAAATGCGCTCGCTACGAATCTCCTCACGGATATCGGTCGAACCCATCAGAATCTCTTCTTCCTTAACGTTCGTACCGAACACCAGGGGCATCTCCTCGACAGCCTTCGCGATCGCCTCAGCGTCGTTCAGGTCAATGCCAAGTTCCAGCACACGGTAGGTTGCGGCACGGTACATTGCACCGGTGTCCAGGTACGCCAGACCAAAGTGGCGTGCAACTTCCTTAGACACAGACGACTTACCGGAACCGGAAGGACCGTCAATAGCAATCGTCAGTTTAGGGTTCTCGTGCATCAGCACTCCTTAAAATTCGTCTCAAACTTTATGCCGGAAAATACAGCTTTAACTCTACTTCACAACACGCCAACCGCGAGCCGACAAATCGCGGACCAGCGCCTCATGAATAGACGGATTGACCGAGATTTCAGCCATACCCACCGGGGCACCCGTCGAGTGCTCCAGACGCAAATCCTCAAGGTTCGCTCCCAACTCACCGATCTCGGCAAGCAAACGAGCCAGCGTGCCGGGGGTGTCGTCCACCAGCACCGTCATCTTTGCGAACGCGGCGGGTGCCGTACCGTGCTTACCCGGAATGCGGCTAACGCCCGCGTTGCCTTCGCTCATCAGCTGCGCCAAATCCAGGCGAGCGCCGGATGCCGTCGGGTTCTCCAGCGTTGCGATGAGGCGGTTCAGGTCATCACGCACACCGTAGAGGGTCTTCACAATCGGGTCAGCATTCGCCGCAAAAATCTGTACCCACAGCGTCGGGTCCGAAGCCGCAATACGCACCGTATCGCGCAAACCCTGACCCGCCAGGGACAGCGCATACAGCGGAGTGTCCTGCAGACGCGAAGCCAGAAGCGAACTCATCGCCTGCGGCACATGAGAGATTAGGGCAACCGTCTGATCATGCTCCTCAACGCTCAAAGAAGTCACAATCGCGCCCAGCTCCACCGCCACAGAACGCACCAGGCGCACACACTCGGGGCGAACCGAATCGTGCTCGCAGATAATCCACGGACGCGCCTGGAACAGCTCACCGCGAGCAGCCACCGGGCCCGACTTCTCACGCCCAGCCATCGGATGCGAACCCACGTAACGGGACGCATCCGCACCCGAGGCAAGCACATCAGCCAGCGGCTGCACCTTCACCGAGGCAACATCCGTCACCACGGCGCCGGGGTAGCCCGCCTCCGGTCGAGGCGCATAGGTGCTCAACGCGCGAGCGCACACGGCACCGGCACTATCCGGAGGCGCAGCCACCACCACCAGCTGCGGGGTGAGGGCGGCGCGCTCCTGCTCCGACAGGGTGGAGAAGCTTGTACCGGCACCGATATCCTGCGCCACAGCCTCGGCGGTGGGTGAAATATCTTGGACGTACACGTCCTCGCATCCTGCCGCACGCAACCCCAAACCAATGGAGGCGCCCAGCAGACCCGAGCCGATAATGAGTACCGGCCCCATCAGCGTTGAGTCCATGGGCAGCTCAGATGCGGAAAGCTCAGCGGGCGAGCTCATGACAACTCCTTAGCGTTATTACATGTCCACCGAAGCGAGCAGGTGACCGATCTCGACCTTGGAGAGGTTACGGACGGTGCCCTGCTTCTGCGAACCAATACGGATCGGGCCCATCTCGACGCGGACCAGGCGCTCAACCGGGTAGCCGACAGCATCGAAGAGACGGCGCACAATGCGGTTCTTACCGGAGTGGATGGTCACCTCAACGAGCACGTGGCCGGGGGTGGAGTCCACCAGCTTGAACTCGTCCACGCGGGTCACGCCGTCTTCCAGGCGGATGCCCTTCTTCATGGCTGCGCCGACGCCGGGCTCCATCGGGCCGGGAACCTGCACCAGGTAGGTCTTGGGCACCTCGTAGGAGGGGTGGGTGAGGCGGTTCGCCAGTTCACCGTCGTTGGTCAGCAGCAGCAGACCCTCGGTTTCGACGTCCAGGCGGCCCACGTGGAACACGCGCTCGCTCATGGAGGAACGCAGGAAGTCAGAGATGCAGGGGCGGCCTTCGGGGTCTTCCATGGTGGAGACCACGCCAGCGGGCTTGTTGAATGCCATGTAGACGAGCTTGTCGTTGGTCTGAACGGTCATGCCGTCCACCTGCACGGTCACCTTGGAGGGGTCCACGCGCACACCCAGCTCGGTCACGACTTCACCGTTGACGGTGACGCGGCCTTCGGTAATCATTTCTTCGCAGACGCGGCGGGATGCCACACCGGCCTGGGCCAGCAGCTTCTGCAGGCGCACGCCGTCGTGGTCGTAGAACTCGTAGTGGTCTACCGGGGCGTTGCGGGGGCGGCGGGGGCGGTGCGGGCCAGCGTAGTTGCTGACGCGGTATTCGCCGCGCTCGTTTGCGAAGGCTTCGCCGGAGCGATAGGGGCGGCCCGGTGCGCGGCGTTCGCGCTTGGGCAGTTCGGTGCCGCGGCCTCGGCCGGAGCCTGCGCGGCCTGCGCCGAACTTCTTCTCGCCAAACTTCTTGTCACCGTACTTCTTCTCGCCGAAGCCCTTTGCGCCGCCCTTGCCTGCGCCGCTCTTCGGTGCGCCGGGACGACCGCCGCGTGCGGATGCGCCCTTAGCGCCGGGCTTACCGCCCTGACCGGGACGACCGGCGCCGGGACGGCCACCGCGGGAGTTCTGGGGGCGACCGGATGCAGAGCGGCCGCCGCGGGAGGAGTTTCCATATGCCATGGTGTTCTTCTCTTTTCTGTCGTTGTAGTTCTTGTTAGTCTTTGTACCCCGGCACCGAAGGCGCGGTGTGTGTCAGCGTCGGGGCGTTTATCCGGGTGGTTCTGCCGCTGGTTTTCAGCAGAACCGTTGAACGTTTCGTTATTGCCGTAACGGCTGTAACCCGTTGGCTAGTCGTTACCTTCGGCGAGGACCGCCGCCTCCGTGTCATCGGGCAGGAAGGGCGCGAGCGCCGGCAGCTCCTCCAGGGAGTTCAACCCGAGCTTCGCCAGCAGTAGCTCCGTGGTTTCGTAGAGGGTCGCGCCGCTTCCGGCTTCACGACCAGCCTCACGAATCAGCTGCCGTTGGAGCAGCTGACGGATTGCCGCGTCCGCATTCACGCCTCGAATGGAGGCCACCCTCGCCCTGGTCACCGGCTGCTGGTAGGCAATCACGGCGAGCGTCTCGTAGGCGGGCTTGCTGAGGGTCGCGCTCTTGGAGCGGGTCACGAAGCGTGCCACCCAGGGGGCGAAATCGTCGCGGGCGTAGAGCTTCCAGCCTCCTGCGATGTTCCGCAGCTGGAATCCGCGCGGTTCGGGTGCCACTCGGTTTTCGTCTTCTCCATAGCCGCTTTCTTCGCCGTTGTACTCGCGGTACAGCTGGTCGAGCGCGTGCTCAACAGCTCGTTCGTTGACGATGAGCGCTGCGGAGAGTTCTTTGACGCTCACGGGTGCTTCGGCAACGGCGAGGATCGCTTCGATGGCGCTTTTGACGCCGCCGGGGATTGCCTCGACCTTGGAGAATTCAGCTTCGGCATCGACCGCCACGCTGGGTGCGGTGGAGGGACCTCCCGCCGGAATCTTTGCCGGTTTCGTTGCTGGTTCCTTCGACTCGCGGGGTGCAGTTTCCTGCGGTTCCTCGGAGCTGTCGGGACTATCGGAGTCCTCTACCGCTTCGGCGGTTTCAGCCTCCTCAGCTTCTTCGGCGACCTCGGCTTCTTCGGTCACCTCACCCAGAGGCGCTGCAGCTACCTCGTGCTCAGCAGGCTCAGCGTCCGCCTCAGCTGGCGCCTCGGCAGACTTTGAGCTCTCAGCCTCTACCGGCGCAGGGCCAGCCTGTTCCGTTTCCTCATCGGCGTTCGGATCCCAGTAGCCCATATTCACGATGGCAAGGTCGTCAGGGGTGAATTCACGGTCAAAGCGTGAGCCGTGACTACTCATAATCCTCCTCTACCGGTTCCTCGTTCACGTCGGATGATTCTGGTGATTCAGGCGCTTCACCGGTTTCGTGCGCGTCCTGAGTGTCTGTTTCTTCGCGAATCACGAACTGTGCAGCGCTCGCGCTCGCACGTACCCGAATGGTTCCGAGCGGTGCGTCCTGTTCTACGTGCAGGGCGCCTTCTTTGTAGAGCTCGAGCAGGGCGAGAAAACGAACCACCGCGATTTCTAGTTCGCCGGATCCTTGAACCAGTTCGGCGAAGCTCAGTTCCCGCGCCGCGGTATCGAGCAGGCTGTGCAGAATGTAGTGTTCTTCAGCCGCGATGGTGGTGAGCGGAACGTGCAGGTGCTCGTTGAGTTCTTCAACGATTTCTTCGGGTTCCGGTTCGGGCTCTTTGGGGGTTCGGCTCAGCGCTGCTGCGGCGATGCGGGCGAACTCTTCGGCACCTCCGGTAAAGACCAGCTCGGGTAACGCCTGGGCGAATCGTTCTTCGAGGGCTACCGCACGGGGGAACCGTTGCGCTTCTTGCGCCCAGCGTTCAGCAAAAATATCGGCGACTTCGCGGTAGGCGCGGTATTGCAGCAGACGGGCAAAGAGCAGGTCGCGCGCCTCCAGCAGTGCGACATCCTCTTCGAGGGGTTCACGATGCTGCGGGAGCAGGCGTGCGGTTTTGAGTTCCAGCAGGGTTGCGGCGGTGACCAGAAATTCGCTGGCTTCGTCGAGTGCGCGTTCGGTGCCTTCAGCGTAGAGGGCGTGCAGGTATGCGAGGAACTCGTCGGTAACCTCTGCGAGCGCCACCTCGGTAATGTCGAGTTTGCGGCGCGAAATCAGGGTCAGTAGAAGATCAAAGGGACCCTCAAAATTACTGAGGGTGAGGGTGAAACCGCGTTCCGGGTTCTGCAGGCCGCGGCCCTCAGTCCGGGCGTTCGCGGCGGTGTCTGCGTTCGGTGTCGGTACCCTCACGGCAGCGACGTTCGTGGTCATAAACGACCTATTCTCCTTAGGTTTATTCTCCCCGGCTGTGCTAGTCCGGCTTTGTTGGCGCCGTCTCAGATGCGGCTTCTACTTCGCCTATTTTTCGGCGTAAGCAGTGTGCGGGGTCTTTAGAATCCACACAATTATACGCCCTCTGCCGGTGTGACTCAAGGGTGAGAGTCACCTCAGCAGAGGGCGTATAGGTGCGGGGAGGCTTTAGCGTGCGCCGCCCTTGTAGATCAGTTCGCGTGCCACCTGGCGGTATGCTTCCGCGCCGGGGTGGCTGGAGGCGTAGCTGAGAATCGGCTCAGCGGACACCGATGCGTCCGGGAACTTCACGGTGCGCTTGATGACGGTGTCGAAGACCTTGTCGCCGAATGCGTCCACGATGCGTGCCAGGACTTCCTTGGAGTGGATGGTGCGGGCATCGAACATGGTGGCGAGTACGCCGGAGATTTCGAGGTCGGGGTTCAGTCGATCCTGAACTTTCTCGATGGAGTCGACCAGCAGTGCGACGGCGCGCAGTGCGAAGAACTCACAAATCAGCGGAATGATGACGCCTTCGGAGGCGGTCAGTGCGTTGACGGTCAGCAGGCCCAGGGAGGGCTGGCAGTCGATGAGGATGACGTCGTATTCGTCGCGGACCTTGCGCAGTGCCGAGGCGAGAACCTGCTCGCGCGCCACTTCGTTGACCAGCTGAACTTCAGCTGCGGAGAGGTCAATGTTGGCGGGCAGCAGGTCGATGTTCTCCACGCCGGTGGGCAGGATGACGTCCTTGATATCAACCTTGCGGTCCATCATGACGTTGTAGACGGTCAGGTCCAGTTCGTGCGGGTTCGCGCCGAAACCGGCGGAGAGAGCACCCTGCGGGTCGAAGTCGACCAGCAACACCTTACGGCCGCATTCTGCCAGTGCCGCGCCCAGATTAATGGTGGAGGTGGTCTTACCCACGCCGCCCTTCTGATTCACCATAGAGATAATGCGGGCGGGACCGTGGCTGCTCAGCGGAGCCGGGTCGGGGTATACGCGCAGGGGTCGACCGGTGGGGCCGAGTTCTTGAGCCTGAGCTTCAGTCAATGGTTCACCTTCATCAATGAATTCGAAGTTTTAAAGTTTAAGCGTTGTCTATAAGGTTACCTCAAGAGCGGCTGTTCCGCGGTTTGACGGGGTTTTATCCCCGTTCGTGGGCACGCGGATGCGCCATGCGGTACACCTCCATGAGCCCCTCGGGCGTGACCTTGGTGTACACCTGCGTGGTGGCGATGGAAGCATGCCCGAGTAGCTCTTGCACCACGCGAATATCGGCGCCGCCCTGCAGTAGGTGCGTTGCGAAGCTGTGGCGCATGGAGTGCGGTGAGAAGTCGGAGTTGAGCCCGGCGGCTTCGGCGGCTTCTTTGAGGATGAGCCAGGCGCCTTGGCGTCCGAGTCTGCCGCCTCGTCCGTTGACGAAGAGCGCGGCGGTACCTTTACCGTGCGCTACGAGGGAGGGGCGGGCACGCACCAGGTAGTCTTGGATTGCTTTTTGGGCGTAGCTTCCGATGGGTACGAGTCGTTCTTTGTTTCCTTTGCCGAAGAGTCGAACGTAGCCGGGCAGGGTAATCTGGTTGCCGTCTTCATCGGTGAGGGTTCCCTCGAAGTGTACGTCGTCGATATCGGCGTTGAGCATTTCGCTCACGCGCGCGCCGGTGGCGTAGAGGAATTCGAGTATGGCTCGGTTGCGTAGCCCGGTGGCGGTTTCGCGGTCGGGTACGGCGAGTAGCCGCTGGATGTCTTCTACACTGACTGCTTTGGGTAGGCGCTTAACGTTCTTGGGCGGGGTGACCGGTGCCGCCGGATCGGTGGGCACGATGAGCGCTGAGACCCAGAAGGCGTGTGCTCCGCGGACTGCCGCCATGGTGCGGGCGATGGAGTTCGGGCCCAAGGGTAGGGGCAGGCTCGGCACCCCTTCAGCGGTTGGCGTTTCTTTGTCTGGCTCCCCAGCTTTCGACTGCCCGGCACGCCCGTTTCCAGCGTGCCTGCTTCCTGTACCTCGCCCCGATTCGGAGGCGATTATCAGCGCCAGCGATTCTGCGGCTTCTTCCTGTACTTCCTGGGCTTCCTGCGCGTTCTGGTTGTTCTTCTCCCCCGCGTCAAATCCGGCGACGAATCCAGCTAGGGGCACGGTGGGGGCGGCAAGTTCCCGCATGAAGGAACGCACCTGCGCGGTGGTGATGCGTTCGGGGTCGATGACGCCGAGGGTCGCCATGTAGGCGCTGTATCGTCGCAGGTCACGCGCGTAGGAGGCGATGGTGTGTTCGCTGCTTCCTCGCTCCACGCGCAGGTGGATGAGGTACTGGTCAATGGCTTTCTGTAGCGGGGTCTGCGCCTCCTGATGGGAAGAACCCAGCACAGAGGAACCGGCAGAAGAACCCCGCACAGAGGAACCGGCAGAAGAGGGCACACCGAGCAGACCCGCGCCGCGGGCTGTCTTGCTCGCCGTGCTTTTTGCCTGCTTCACGCTATCTCCTCTGTCGGTTCTCTTGATATTCGGGTTTGGGATAGGCAGGGCTACTCCCCCGCCCCCGTGTTCCGTGTCTTAGTGGTTGCGGAAGTTCTCCGGCTTTTCGCGGCGCTGGCCCATGTAGGGGTGGAACTCCCAGCCGCCCTCGGCAGGACGCAGGCCTTCAAAGTTGTTCTGCGCCGCCGCATAGGTGGCGAGTACCGCCTGGATAGCGAGCGCGTTGTGAACCTTTCCGCCCAGTACCAGCTGTACCGCGTCAGCGAGGGGCACCCAGCGGTAGGTCATTTCTGCTTCTTCGTCGGTTCGTTCGCTACGTTCTTCGGCGGGCAGTTCCGAGAGGTTGCGTGCCAGGTAGACGCGGCCTGCTTCGCTGGTTGCGCCGGGGCTGCTGAAGTAGTCGGTCAGAGCATTCCAGGTGTCTGCCTGCAGGTCTGCTTCTTCGGCGAGTTCGCGCTGCGCGGCGACCAGAGGGTCTTCACCGTCGATGTCGAGCAGGCCGGCGGGTACTTCCCAGAGGTTCATGCGCACCGGGTGGCGGTACTGGTTGAGCATCAGCAGTTCGTTGTTGTCGTTGAGGACCGCTACGGCGACGGCGCCGGGCATTTCCACGACGTCGCGGGTCAGCACGGTGTTTTCGTTGAGTTCGTACTCTTCAACGGTCGTTTCGATGACGTAGCCGCTGTACTTCACGGTGCGGGTGCGGATGGTGCGTTCGGAGGGTGCATCAATAATCTGCTGGTTGTTGCTCATTCTTTCATTGTAGGCGGCTTCTTAGCCCCGCTACGTTTGGCGCGTCAGGTGCGGGCACGGTTTAAAGCACGTTCGGGTTTAAACGAAAGCATCCCGCTGACCCCTGTGCGGGGTGAGCGGGATGCTGAACGTTTGTGCCTAGATGTTAGGCGCCGCAGATGTTAGGCGCCGCGGCGCTCCAGAGCAGCCTTAATCAGGCCGGAGAAGAGCGGGTGCGGGCGGGTCGGACGCGAGCGGTACTCGGGGTGTGCCTGAGTTGCCACGTAGTAGGGGTGTACCTCTGCGGGCAGTTCCACGTACTCGACCAGCGAGGAGTCCGGGGAGGTACCGGAGATGAGCAGGCCTGCTTCTTCAAGCTGCTCGCGGTACTCATTGTTCACCTCGTAGCGGTGGCGGTGACGCTCTGCAACCTCGGTTGCGCCGTAGGCCTTAGCAACCTGAGAGCCGGGAACGAGGTTTGCCTTGTACAGGCCCAGGCGCATGGTGCCGCCCAGGTCGCCTGCACCTTCGACGAACTGCTTCTGCTCTTCGATGGTTGCGATGACCGGTACGGAGGTTTCCGGGTCGAACTCGGTGGAGGATGCTTCGCGCAGGCCCAGTACGTTGCGTGCGTACTCGATGACCATGGACTGCAGGCCGAGGCAGATGCCCAGGGTCGGAATCTTGTGCTCGCGTGCATACTTGAGGGCACCGATCTTGCCGTCCAGGCCGCGGATGCCGAAGCCACCGGGCACGAGGATTGCGTCCATGTTGCGCAGCTGGTGGTCTGCATCTTCGTCGGTTGCGCACAGGTCGGCTGCAACCCACTTGATGTTGACCTTCACGTTGTTTGCGAAGCCGCCGGCACGCAGAGCCTCGGAGACGGACAGGTATGCGTCGGGCAGGTCGATGTACTTACCGACCAGGGCAACGTTGACCTCTGCTGCGGGGCGGTGCACTGCGTCGAGCAGGCGGTCCCACTGGGTGAAGTCCGGTGCGGGTGCCTCAATGCCGAAGTAGTCGAGGATGTAGTCGTCGAGCTTCTGGCTGTGCAGGGTCTTGGGGATGTCGTAGATGCTGGGTGCGTCGGCGCAGGAGATGACTGCGTCGCTGTCCACGTCGCATGCGTTACCGATCTTGGTACGGTGCGATACGGGGACCTCACGCTCACAGCGCAGGATCAGACCGTCAGGCTGGATGCCCAGGCCGCGCAGTGCTGCGACGGAGTGCTGGGTCGGCTTGGTCTTGAGCTCGCCGGAGGGGCCGATGAAGGGCACCAGGGAGACGTGCAGGAAGAAGACGTTCTTGCGGCCAACATCGCGGCGTACCTGGCGTGCTGCCTCCATGAAGGGCAGGGACTCGATATCGCCGACGGTACCACCGATTTCGGTGATGATGATGTCGGGTGCGTTGTCAATTTCCGCTGCGTGACGCATGCGGGCCTTGATTTCGTCGGTAATGTGAGGGATGACCTGGACGGTGTCGCCGAGGTATTCGCCGCGGCGTTCCTTTGCGATAACGGAGGAGTAGACCTGACCGGTGGTCACGTTAGCGGACTGGTCGAGGTTTTCGTCCAGGAAGCGCTCGTAGTGTCCGATGTCGAGGTCGGTTTCAGCACCGTCGTCGGTGACAAAGACTTCACCGTGCTGGAAGGGGTTCATCGTACCGGGGTCGACGTTCAGGTAGGGGTCAAACTTCTGCATGGTCACAGAGAGGCCACGTGCGCGAAGAAGCTGACCGAGGGAAGAGGCCGACAGGCCCTTACCGAGAGAAGATGCAACGCCGCCGGTCACGAAAATCTGGCGGGTTACCTTGTCGTTAGAGGACGCGTTCAGAGCGTTATTTTTTTCATTCACCACGGAATTCAAGCCTACCATTTTCTTGTCTGCTATCCAAGCAGAGGGTTTTGCCGCGAGATGATTCTCTCAGGCGGCTTTCCCTCCCCTATTTGTCCTTATCACCACTGTAAACGGAGCCGGGGATTTATTATTCCCGCCGCGCCGTGCAGAAGCAGGTGTAGGAGCATTCTCAGAGTATCTCACATCCTCTGAGCTCCATGCGCCGCTGTTGGTCACCGGCACGGGCTGTACCGGCAACTTTCCGGGGCATGCTCGCGCGCTTCAGTCCCTTTGATGGTCCTTAGCGCGAAAGATGCCACCTTTCGGCGCTTTTGCCAGTACTTTCCCCGTGCTTTTCCCGGCAGGTTTGCCGTCAGTTTCAGCGCCCCTGCGGCACTTCTCGACCGGCAGCCAGCAGCTCGCGGGCGTGCTCTCGTGCCGATTCTGATTGGTCGTGTCCGGAGAGCATTCGCGCCAGTTCCACCACGCGTTCCTCTTCAGAAAGCACCTTGACCTTCGAGAGGGACGCGTCATCGTTTTTCAGCACGAGGATGTGCTGGTCCGCGAAGGCGGCAACCTGCGGCAGGTGGGTAACCACCAGAACCTGCACGTGTCGGGCGAGCATGGCAAGACGGCGACCGATTTCGATAGCGGCCTTACCGCCCACACCGGAGTCCACCTCATCAAAGATGAAGGTGGGCACGGGGTCCACTTCGGCAAGCACTACCTCCAGGGCGAGCATCACGCGGGAAAGCTCACCACCGGAGGCGCCCTTACCGAGCGGGCGCGGCACGGCGGTTCGGTGCGGCGCCAGCATAAAGGTCACGGTGTCTCGACCGTGCACCGAGAACTTTTCAGCTTCGGCTACCTCCACGACCAGGGAGGCGTTCAGCATGGCAAGGGCGGTGAGCTCCTCGCTGACGGCATCCGCCAGTTTCTGCGCGGCGGCACGGCGCAGGGCGGTCAGCTCTTCTGCCTGGGCGCCGAGTACCTTGCGTAGCTGTACCAGCTCGGTTTCCAGGGTTTCCTGTCGCTGCGGGTCGTCCACCAGGGTCTCGAGGCGTGCACGGGATTCTTCGGCCCATTCGAGAACCTCTGCAATATCGGCACCGTACTTGCGGGTGAGGGTTGCCAGCTGGGCGCGGCGAGTCTGTACCTGCGCCAGACGTTCGGGGCCTTCAACGTCCAGGGAGGCCATGTAGGAGGACAGATCCGAGGAGATATCGGTGGCAAGAATCAGCAGTTCGTTGACGCGCGCCGCGAGGGAGGCAAGCTCTTCGTCAGCGTCTGCCTGCGCCTGTAGCGCGGAGCGGCTTGCGTCGAGCAGACTCATGACGCTCTGCTCGTCGCCGGTAGAGTATTCGCTACCGCTGAGTGCTGCGGAGGCGGTTGCCGAGGCAATGCGTAGTGCTTCAACGTTCATGAGCTTCACCATTTCGGCTTTGAGCTCTTCTTCTTCACCGGCCTGCGGGTTGACGGCGCTGATTTCTTCGAGGGCGCCCTGCAGGGTCTGCGCTTCGAGGGCGCGTGCGCGCGAGTTTTCGCGTACTTCCTTCAGCTCTGCGGCGGCGGCGCGGTATCGCTCGTAGTTTTCGCGGTACTTCTCAAGCAGGTTGGCGAGTTCTTCACCGGCGTACAGGTCGAGGGAGTGGCGCTGCTCTGCCGCAGATTTGAGGCGCAACTGATCGGACTGGCCGTGGACGGCAACAAGAGTCTGGCCAATCTGAGACAGGGTTCCGATGGGTGCGGAGCAACCGCCGACGTGGGCGCGGGAGCGTCCCGATGCGTTGACGGTGCGTGCCAGAAGCAGCTCGGAGGTCTGTTCGTCGATGTCTTCGGCGGTTCCGCCGGCTTCTTCGGCAAGCTCGAGGGCGCGGTGCCCGTGGGGCAGGCGAATCACTGCTTCAGCGAGGGCGCTCTTGGCACCGTTGCGCACGCTGGATGCGTCGGACCGGGCGCCCAGAAGCATGCCGAGGGCGGTGACGACCATGGTTTTACCTGCGCCGGTCTCACCGGTCAGCACGGAGAATCCGGGTTCGAGGGGGAGCCTCGCATCGGTAATGATGCCGAGGTCTCGAATATGGATTTCCTCAATCACGAACGTTCATTCCTTTTCTTTAGTGCTTCTCGGTATCCTGCGGGCCGCGCCAGCCACGGATCGGAAGCTCAAATTTACGCACCAGTCGCTCTGAGAAGGGAGCCGGGTGGATACGGGCGAGCAGCACCGACTTTTCGGAGCGTCGCACCTCAATACGGGAGCCGGGGTCCAGCTCTACGGTTCGACGGCCATCGCACCAGAGCACGCCGGAGGCGCCGTTTCCGGGCATCATTTCTACCGCCAGGGTGGAGGTCGGCGCTGCTACCAGCGGGCGCGCGAAGAGCGCGTGAGCCGAGAGCGGCACCATGAGAATTGCTTCAACTTCGGGCCAGACGACCGGTCCGCCGCCGGAGAAAGCGTAGGCGGTCGAGCCGGTGGGAGTTCCCATGACCACGCCGTCGCAACCGAAGCTGCTGAGCGGGCGGCAGTCCACCTCGATAATGACTTCAATCATTTTTTCGCGGTTGCCCTTTTCGACGCTGGCTTCATTCAGCGCCCAGTCACTGTGCACTCGCTTGCCGTCGTTCCAGACTTCCACGTCGATTGCCATGCGTTCTTCAACGGTGTATTCGTTGTTGACGATGCAGCGAACGGTTTCGGTCAGGTCGCTCTCTTCGGATTCTGCAAGGAAGCCGACGTGTCCCAGGTTCACACCGATGAGCGGGACGCTGGTTCGGCGCACCATTTCGGCGGCGCGAAGAATCGAACCGTCACCACCGAGCACCACGCCGAGCTCAATATCGATAAGCGCCACGGATTCGTGGACGACCTGCATGGGGACGGGCTCGTCCCAGTTTTCGCTCAGGGTTTCCAGGTCGGAGCGAGTCATGACGGGTGCGAGTCCCGCTTCATAGAGCTGGGTGCACGCCTGTCGGGCGGCATCTCGTGCTTCTTTACGCCCCACGTGGGCGAAGACGAGAATCTTACGGTGACGTTGTTCCACCGAGTCTTCGGAACTATAACGATCAGACTCATGGCGTTCGGAACCATGACGCGCACCCGCAGCAGCTACCTGCGCGGTTGCTTCCTGCGGTGCATGGCTTTCGTGTTCTGCCATAACGACTCTCTCCCATCGGGTGTTGAGATGGTGTATCTACACCTATCATACCGAATATGTTCTCGAAGATTTTCTAAATCACCATATTTTTAGAAAATTATTTCGAATAGCGTACAGTTGGGGTCTCTCTAAAATACCTGTGAAAAATACCCCCGACTAAAATACCCCACCCAACTAAAATGCCCCCGAATAGCGCGGCAGCCTGAGAAAGCCCTGCCCTCAACGCGTCCTGCGTTACCGAGCGGTTTTCCTCAGACTGCCTTAGCACTATTTATTTTCTGCACCATAGGAAGTACTCTACGTTGCCGTCCTGTCCGGGGAGCGGGCTGGGTTCCATACCCATCACGCGCAATCCGTGGCTTACCGCAGACGCCTGGACTTTTTCCACTGCTTCACGGCGGGCGGATTCTTCGTGTACCACTCCCCCGCGTCCGATGCGGTGTTTGCCGACCTCGAACTGCGGCTTGACCATGAGCACCAGGTCGCCGCCGGTTTCGGTGGCGTTCGCTAGCGCCTCCATAACCAGGGTCAGTGAGATGAACGAGAGGTCAGAAACCGTCAGTTCGACCTGCCCACCAATGTCTTCGGGCTTCATGTAGCGAACGTTGAGTCCTTCGTACACGCCGACTCGCGGTTCTTCGCGTAGCGTGTCCACGAGCTGCCCGTGTCCGACGTCAACTGCGGCTACGTGGGCGGCTCCTCGACGAAGCAACACGTCGGTAAAGCCTCCGGTGGATGCTCCCGCATCCAGGCAACGCTTGCCTTCTACCTCGATTTCGGGGAACGCGTCGAGGGCACCGGCGAGCTTGTGCCCTGCGCGGCTGACGTATTCGGTCAGCTCGCTCTGGCGCACGTAGAGGGTATCCTCCGGGCCCACGAGCATGGACGCTTTGCGCGCCACCTTGCCGTTGACCTGCACGTCCCCGGCGGCAATGAGCTTTGCGGCGAGGGTTCGGGAGCTCACGAATCCGGCTTCGACCAGGTATTTATCGAGGCGCACGGTGTCCTTGTCTTCTTTCTGTCATCGTCTGGTGACGGGGTTATCTAGTAACGGTGAACCCTCAGAACGTTATAGTCTGAGGGTTCACCGTCGCGAACTAGGAGAGGTTTTCGAGGTCCTTCTCCAGCTGCTCACTCATCGTTTCGAGGCGCTTGACGCGCTCTACGGGGTCCATGGCGAGGGTCGCCGCGAGTTGGCGCTCGAATTCTGCATCAAACTCAGCGGTTTCCTCTGCCGTGCTGTTAGTCTCCGGTTCTTTAGGCACTGGGAATCCCCTGGATGTTGGGGCGTGCGCCCTGTTCGGGGTTTGCTGCCCACCATGCTGCGCAGGCTACGCGCCATGCTTCGGCTTCGCTCTCGCTGCCCGCGAATGCTTCGGTGTCTTCAATCTCGGGGCCGGTCAGGCTCAGGTTTTCACCGCGAACTCGGGCCTGCCAGGTGGGGCCGGTTGCGGTGACTTCATAGCCTTCGTAGAGCACCTCAATTTCGGGGTAGGGTGCGAAGAAGTCCTCGAGGGTGCGCAGAATATAGGTCGGACGCTGGTTCGGCACGGCCTCGATGACGTCCTGGTAGGTCTGTACGCCGGTGAGGACGAGGGCACCGTCCATCTTTGCGTTGTTGGCGCCGAGAATGTCGGTGTCCAGGCGGTCACCCACAATGACGGGGCGGCTGGAGTTTACTGCCTGCGCTGCGGTGTGGAAGATGGGCGCTTCGGGCTTGCCCGCGACGAGCGGGGTGCGGCGGGTTGCGCTTGCTACGGCTGCTACGAGGGTTCCGTTGCCGGGTGCCTGGCCTCGTTCCTTGGGGATGCTCTGGTCGGTGTTGGTTGCAATCCAGAAGATGTCGGGGTTTGCAAGGGTATAGGCGGCTTCCGCGAGGTCTTCCCAGCCGATCTTGGGGTCGAATCCCTGAATGACGGCTACGGGGCCTTCTTCTTCCTTGCGGACGGTTTCGAGGCCTACTGCACGAACGCAGTCGGCAAGTGCTTCGGTGCCGGTGATGAGTACTTTGGAGCCTGCGGGTACATGCTGTGCGAGCAGTGCGGCGCCTGCCTGTGCGGAGCTGACGACGCGTTCTGCTCGGGTGTGCACACCCAGTTCACGCAGGTGCTCTGCTACGGATTCTACGGAGCGTGATGCGTTGTTGGTGACGAAGATGACCGGTACGTTGAGTTCTTCTTCGGCGCGGTTGAGCGCTTCGGGTGCACCTTCGATGGCGAAGGGGCCTGCGTAGACTACGCCATCCAGATCGGAGAGGAGGGCATCGTAGCGGGATAGGAGTGCGTTCGTGGTCATAGAGTGTTCCTCTCGGGGTCTCTGGCGGTTGTCGCTATTAATCGTACCTGTTAGACACTCTAGCGTTGGTGCCTTCGGGCGATTATGTGAAAAACCGCTGGACGCTCTCCCCTTACTTGGGTGTGGCGTCCAGCGGTTTCACGCTGACACGTAGGTCAAGTATTTAGAATTCTTAGATTCTTTGCAGTCTTATTCTGCGGAGGCTTCTTCTGCTTCTTCAGCCTTGGATGCTTCGGTCTTAGGCGCTTCGGTCTTCTCGTCCTCAGCTGCCTCTTCCTGAGCTTCGCTTGCTTCCTCTTCTGCGGAAGCTTCAGCGGTCTCTTCAGCTTCTTCTGCGGTCTCAGTGAGTTCTACGGACTTCTCTTCCTGTTCGAAGAGGCCTGCTTCACCGAAGATGTCGAAGATTTCGGGTTCTGCGAAGTTGCCCTGGCCCAGTGCTGCTTCTGCCATGAATGCGAGGCGTGCCCAGCGTTCTGCTTCCTGGTTACGACCTGCGTTAGCCAGCGCGTCGGAGTATGCGCTGAACAGACGGGGGCTGTACTCGAAGGCACGCTTGGGGTTCAGCTGAGGAATCTGCAGCGCTACGACAGCTTCAGACTTCTTGCCCTGATCACTGAGGATGCCGGATTCAACGATGGCGAGCTCTACGCGCACGTTGGCGGGCAGTTCTTCCTTCTTGAATTCTGCAATCATTTCCATTGCCTTAGGCAGGCGGCCGAGCGCACGTTCGCAGTCCACCAGCAGTGCCAGGTGGTCTACGGAGCCGCTGATACGGCGGTGCGTGCGCAGTTCGCGCAGTGCCAGTTCGAAGTCTTCTGCCACATATGCGGCGACGCCAACAGCTTCGCGTACTGCGGCAATACGGCCCGCGCTGCGGGATGCGGCAACGGCGTGTTCCAGCGCGAATTCGGGGTCGATGTCGAGGTAGCGACCTGCCATGGCGAGGTGCTTTGCGACGGTTTCTGCGTTGCGCGGCTCCAGGGCGCGCAGCTGACGGAAGGTTGCACCGTCCAGCTCACGGCCGGTGATGTCGTCGTCAATTTCCGGTGCCTTGGGCTTTGCAGGACGGTAGCCTGCACGGCCACCGATGCTGCGTACTTCTTCGCGAGGTGCTTCAGCCTCGGGACCGTTGGAGCGAGGTGCCTTGGATCGGGAGTCGGAGCGACGACCGTCGAACTTCTTGCCTCCGCGGTCGTTACGCTTGAAACCGCCCTTGCCGCCAAAGTTCTTGCCGCCCTTCTTGGAGCGGAAGTCCTTTCCTCCGCTGTTCTTGCGGTGCTGGCGGGGGCCGGAGCCGTTAGACTCGTGACGGGGGGTCTCAGACATGAATCTCCTTGGGAGGTATCCGCCAGTGTGGGCGGGTAGGGTATGCAGTCGATTCGGGCGAACCGCTGCCTGAGGCATCAACTCTATGAGGGGTGCTTTAGATACACCCGCTAATGCCTAAACATAAGCCATACCATTCTAGTATAGAGAGCACCTTCCGTGCACCCATACTGATGGGATGTTAAAGACAAATGGGGAGGCCGTTAGACCTCCCCAAACAAAAATAGCCCCGGCGAAGCCGGGGCTATTGAATAATAAAGCGGCGATGACCTACTCTCCCACACCCACAAAAGTGCAGTACCATCGGCGCGAAGA
>ERZ772977.76-NODE-76-length-80765-cov-15.513666_pt1 | contig 80765 bp, 57 predicted proteins | sample MGYA00511131_ERZ772977 | MGnify/ENA primary metagenome ERZ772977 (study PRJEB29015, sample SAMEA2737935) | human oral metagenome | biome: human oral; feature: human-associated habitat; material: dental | place: China | collected 2151 ...
ACCCAGAGGAGATGAAGCTCTTCCCTATAGTCATCATCCCCTCGGGTTTCTTCAAGCGGGAGTACTACGGCACACCCCGCACGCTCCCTGAGCTTCCCTTAGCCCAGTGGAGGGGCATCCCCCTGCTCTTCGGTGAGCCCCGAGAGGAGTGGAATGCAGAGCGCACCCAGCTGATCATCCATGCCGACATCATCGCTTCGACCTACTTCCTCATATCACGCTATGAGGAGATGTGCCGTCGGAGCGAGCGGGACGATCACGGGCGTTTCTTAGGGAAGAACTCCCTGCCTTATCGGGCGGGCTTCCTACACCGCCCCATCGTCGACGAATATGGTGAAGCCCTCCGCTCTATACTGCTGGAGTCAGGGATCACCGAGCGCTACCGCCTTCGGATGGAGGAGCGTCCTACGACCTTCTCTAAAGTGAATCTTACCCACGACCTAGCACGCCCGTACAACTATCGGGGCTGGCGTAGCTTCCTCCGTGCTTGGCTCAAGGAGAAGAAGCCCCCACTACAGGCGCTACGGCTGAGCTTCTCGGCGGACGTCGAGGACGACTACTATACCTACCCGAAGTTCCTCAAGTGGGATCGGGAGCTGTGCGACAAGTTGGGAGAGGATCGGGGGCAGATCATGCTCTTCATCCGAATGCCCTCGCGTCATCCTCTGGATAAGCCCCTCTACAATCCCCGCTCACCCTATATCCGTAGGGTCCTGGCAGTAGGGGCTAAGTACAAGGCTCGGCTAGGGCTCCAGTGTAGCTACGCCGCAGGGCATCGGGCCGAGCGCATCAAGCAGGAGCGTATGCTCTTTGAGAAGATCTTCCGACAGAAGCCCCGAGGCCTCCGGCACAATAAGCTCACTTCGTGCGAACCAGAGGATCTCCTGCAGGCGTACTTCTCGGGCTTCCGCAACGACTACACGATGGGCTATGCTGACGTCGTAGGCTTTCGCCTAGGGACGGCTCGCCCCGTCAAGTTCATCAACCCCAATACACGCCTACTGACGGAGCTGATCCTCCACCCGCTCATCCTGCGGGATCTCACGCTTAGCGATCCGAGGTATATGGCGCTGGAGCAAGCCGAGGCTGAGGCGGTAGCCACTGATCTGGTCCGTACTACCGCCCGCTACAATGGCGAGCTAAATCTCCTCTGGCACAACGATCTCCTCTCTCCCCAAGCACATCCGTGGCACTCGGTCCTCTACCGCTCCATCCTTCGTCTTATCGAGGAGCTCGGTACTGAGTCGCCCGTTTCGCCTACTCATCACTAGAGGCACCGCCTCTAGTGAGTCCCTCTCTCATCATCTTCATGCAAGCCTCTCCCTTTAGTCCCCTCGCTCTTCGCTATCCATCTTCCTTCCCCTACTTGATCTTCGCTGGTCCCTGCAGTGCCGAGACCCAGGAGCAAACCTATGCCACGGCCAAGGCCCTTCGGGCGGGCGGCGTCCGCTTCTTCCGTGCAAGTCTCTGGAAGCCACGCACGCGTCCAGGTTCCTTCGAAGGTGTCGGTCGGGAGGGCTTACCTTGGCTACGACAGATTGAGGAGGAGCTGGGCATGCAGGTGGCTACCGAGGTTGCTTCGGCCTCGCATGTAGAGGAAGCGCTACGGGCTGGGCTCAATACCTTCTGGATAGGAGCACGTACGACGACGAGCCCCTTCGCGGTAGCCGAGCTGGCTGAAGCCCTCTCTGGAGAGGATGTGACGTTACTGGTGAAGAACCCCCTCAACCCCGATGTCGAGCTCTGGGAAGGAGCACTACTTCGCCTCCATAGCGCAGGTATCGACCGCATCGCTGCTATTCATCGAGGCTTCAGCACCTACGGGAAAGGCTTCTACCGCAACGCTCCTCTCTGGCAGATACCCATCGAGCTACGTCGCCGCCACCCAGCACTGACGATCCTCGTGGATCCCAGTCATATCTCCGGTAGGAGAGACCTCGTCCCTCTGGTGAGTCGTATAGGGCTCGAGATGAACTTCTCCGGCTTGATGGTCGAGACCCATCTCCAGCCTACCGAGGCATGGAGCGACGCAGCGCAGCAGTTGACTCCCGAGGCACTCTTCCAGCTCATCGCCGAGCTGGATATTCGCCCGGTATCGCTGGCCGATAGCCCCCAGCTCCGAGCCCTACGTGGGGAGATCGATGAGCTCGATAGGAAACTCCTTCTCCTGCTACAGGAGCGGATGAAGGTCTCAGAGCGCATCGGAGCGATCAAGGCCGAGAGCCATCTGCCGATCGTGCAGCCGGAGCGCTATCGTGCCCTCATCGAGGATCGCCTCAGTGAGGGTCGTCTCCTCGGCTTAGACGAGGGCTTCCTCAGGGAGCTCTTCAGCTCCATCCACGAAGCCTCTGTTCACACCCAGCATACCGACACGAAGTGACCATGAAGCTCCACCGCTTTGTCCTGACCCTCGGCTCCAATAGCCAGCCCCAAGCGCACCTAGCCTTCGTCCGAGGCGAACTAGAGCGTCTCCGCCTCGAGCGCCTTACCTTCTCTCCCGCCCGAGAGTCGGCGCCCGTCTGCTTTGGTCTCTCAGATGCCCCCTTCACCGATATCGTGTCGGTAGGGGAGACGCACCTCGAGCAAGAGGTCTTTGCACGCCTGCTCAAGGAGCTCGAATGCCGAGCAGGGCGTACCCCCGACCAGCGAAGGTCTTCCCCCGCCGAGATCCCTGTAGACATCGACCTCATCGTCTGGGATAAGCAGGTGCTCAAGCCTCAGGATCTCTCCCGCCCTTACCTCATCCAGGGCCTAGAAGATCTAGGGGAAGCGCTCCTCCCCGAATAGGCTCAATTACCTTCCCTTAGTAGAATATCTTCTCTTCTAAGACGCCTATCCTCCCTCTGGGAAGGAGCCTTGCTCATACCTTCGAGTGAACTTCTTCCCAGCGAACTAGCTTCCCCTTTGCTTCGGGATCATTTCCCTTCGTGGCTCGGTCAACCTTAGCCCTTCCATTTCCCTTCCTCTTCATTAGAACCTCTTGGCGCCCGTCATTGGTGCTAGGCGAAGGCTTCCCCTGCGCCCGCTTCCCCTGGAGTGAAATTGCTCCGAGGGAGGCATCAGTAGCGCCTCTCGGGTGGCACTACTGTTGCCTCAGGGGAAGCGCTACTAGCGCCTCACGAGGAGTAATGAGAGGAGCTAGAAGCGACTAGCTGTGAAGTGAAGTGGCTTCGCCGAGTGCTCCCGTGCTCATTGGGTTACCTTTCCCCGAGCACCTAGAGGCGAAGGGAAGGGCTTCCGTACCACCTAGTTCGTCGAGACAGGGAACTTAGTCGGCTGATAATTGCTCATATAGGGATTTTGAGCTACTTTTGCAGGCAAGTTGAGTACCCTCCCTAGGAGTAAGTGCATCACGAAGGCGCCCAGATGGTGGAATGGTAGACACGAGGGACTTAAAATCCCTTGACCTATAGGTTGTGTGGGTTCGAGCCCCACTCTGGGTACAGGCGCTAGTGCAACCCCTCTGTAATTCATAGGATTACAGAGGGGTTGTTTCGCTAGCGGACGATTTGGCGGACACTTTAGGGGCGGATTCCTTCTTCTAATGAGCCCTGAGCAGAATGGCTTGGGTCTCATTTTTTATACTGCCATGCCTTCTGAAAGAGGGGAGACCCTTCTTCCCCGAGGTAGGTTAGCCAAGGGAGACGAAAAACGGAGCCTTGGGAAGAAAATTTTAGCACATCGGGAGCTTCGAAGGAGGTAGCAAGAAAAATTTTTTCGAGGCACTACTATTTTTTTTCTACTTGTGAAAAGATGTTGTGCTTTCGGCTAGAAGGCCTTCCAAACCCTGATGTACAGCGGGAAGTGAAAACTGCGATCGAGCCTCTCGCCTTCATGTGAGCAGGAGAAATCGGAGGGGAGAATCCAAAAAATCACTAGCGAATTAGTGGAAATGTATAGAAGTGTTTGGTAGTATGAAAATATGTCGTATCTTTGTAGTGTGTTTTTCATGGTATTAGATTTAAGGTTAACAGAGAATAGGGGCTGTCGGGAGACAGTCCCTATTTGCTTTATATCCCTCGGGGTAGTTTAGCCCGCTAGTCCCCACAAAGGAAGGCTCCCAGAGAGCTAGCTGTCTGCTAGCTCTCTGGGAGCCTTCCTTTTGTTCGGAGTGGGGCTTTGGCGCCCGCCCCGTGCTATCGCTGGGGATTAGAGCCCCGTGTAGTTGTGCGGGGAGATACGGTGCATCTCTTCCTTGATCACATCGCTGACGCTGAGGCTCTCGATGAAGTCGTAGATAGACTTCTCCGTGATCGCTGTATTGGTGCGGGTGAGCTCCTTGAGCGCTTCGTAGGGCTTGGGGTAGCCCTCACGTCGAAGGATCGTCTGAAGTGCTTCGGCTACGACAGCCCAGTTGTGCTCGAGGTCACGGTAGAGCGCCTCCTTATTGAGCAGTACCTTCCCGAGCCCCTTGCGCAGGCTCTTCAGAGCGATCATGCTGTGGGCCAAGGGGACACCTACATTGCGTAGGACGGTGGAGTCCGTGAGGTCACGCTGCAGACGAGATATGGGTAGCTTGCGGGCGAGGAAACCGTAGATCGAGTTAGCGAGCCCTAGGTTGCCTTCGGCATTCTCGAAGTCAATAGGATTGACCTTGTGGGGCATCGCCGAGGAGCCTACCTCGCCAGCACGGATCTGTTGCTTGAAGTAATCCATCGAGATATACATCCAGAAGTCCCGAGCCAAATCAATGAGGATGACATTGATGCGGGAGAGGACATCGAAGAGTGCCGCCATCTGGTCGTAGTTGGAGATTTGCGTGGTGAAGGCTTCACGTTCCAAACCGAGACTCCGGACGAACTCCCCTGCAAAGCGCTTCCAGTCATGCTGGGGATAGGCTACGACGTGGGCGTTGAAGTTCCCTGTCGCTCCCCCGAACTTCGCCGTGTGGGGAATACTTTCCAGAGTCTTGAGTTGCTCCTGTAGACGGTAGACATAGACCTCTATCTCCTTGCCCAGACGAGTAGGCGAAGCAGGCTGCCCATGAGTACGGGCAAGCATGGAGACGTCCTTCCACTCATTGGCATAGAACTGCAGTTGATCGATGAGACCGCCGAACTCGGGGAGGAAGACGCGCTCCACAGCCTCACGGATCATCAGCGGGAAGGCTGTGTTGTTGATGTCCTGCGAGGTGAGTCCGAAGTGGACGAACTCCTTCTCGTCACTCAGCCCTAGGGCATCGAACTGCTCCTTGATATAGTACTCGACAGCCTTGACATCGTGGTTAGTGACTCGCTCGATCTCCTTAATTCGCTGGGCATCCTCAGTGGTGAGGCTGAGGTAGATGTCATGAAGCCGATCTCTACGCCCACCGCTTAGTATACCTCTCAGATGAGGGAGCTCTTCGCAGAGGGCTATGAAGTAAAGGATCTCTACCCGTACGCGGTAGCGGATGAGAGCTTCCTCGGAGAAGTACTGGGCTAAAGCCTCTGCTTGCCCGCGGTAACGACCATCAATAGGAGAGATGGACTGAAGCGAATCGAACTGCATGATTGCTGAATGATGGAGGGTGGGATGAATAGGGGGAAAAGTGAAGCGAAGCACCCCGTCTCAAGAGCTTTGAGTGAAGAGTGCTTCGCTTATGCGGTATTCTTAGCGTAGTCGCTGAGAGGCTCTGACCAGAGTCTCATCGTAGATCATACGGCGAGAGGCTAAGTAGAGCAATGGAAGACAAATAATAGGGAGTGCAAGGGGGAAGCGGACGGCAAAGCTTGCATCATTCTCTGTGCAGAACTGCCAGCTAGCCCAAGCGATGTAGATGAGTTCCCCTAGGATCACCAGGAGCGTCAGTATCGTCAGACGCATCTGGAGGATACGGCGCTTGTAGAGGAAGATCAGTGCTAGCGATCCCAGAGCAGTGAGTACGCTGAGGATCCCGATGCCCCAGACGCTGTGTAGCGATGCCCCGTCTACGGCACTATAGATACGCCAGTTATCCAGGATACAAGCCTGGCCTGAGGGGAGCGTGAAGACAGCGATGTCCTGGAAGGCGAAGAGTACCATCAGTAGCCCCACAAGCAGGAGCCAGACGGTCTGTATACGTTGCCACATAGAGGCAGCTGATGTAGGTGTTAGGGATTACTTCTTGCTACGGCCAGCGATGTTGTGGTACAGCTCGCCGTCTTCGTATTCCTTCGCTGCGATGAGGGTAGCCTTAGGCATACGCTCGTACTGGCGAGAGATCTCGATCTGCTCTTCGTTCTCTACCATCTCCTGCTGGTCATCAGTGTAGACGGCGAACTCTTGCAACTTAGCTTCGAGCTCCTGCTTCGTCTCTTGAGCAATCTGGTTAGCACGCTTAGCGATGATCATGACCGTCTCGTAGATGTTCTCAGTATCCTTGCTGAGGCTGACCATATCACGACTGATCGTGTTGGTCGGTACATTCTTTTTGTACTTAGGCATATTTATTATTCTCTGTGATTACTTGGAAGGGATTAGTCGACGACCTTCTTGCTATTCATTCGCTCAAAGATCTTCTGTGCCTGCTTGGTGTAGACACCGTTGGGGAAGTCATTGAGATAAGCGTAGTAGGTGTCGATGACATCGCGTAGTCGCTCCTGGAGCTTCTCGGGGACACTGAGGTCGGCCTGCTCTGCCTTGGCACGGAGTACTAGGTAGGTAAGCTCCTCCTTGTGACGGGTGTAAGGGTAGTCCTTCAGAGCGTTCTGAGCTGTGATGATGCACGACTCATAGTTGTTCCCCAGATAGAGTCCGAGGTTGTAGTAGAGACGGGCAGCGAGGAACTCTTTGTAGGCAAGCTTGTCCTGTAGCTCAAAGAGCATCTGCTCCACCTCGGCTCTATGCTGCCCCTCGGGGTAGAACTCTAGGTAGGACTGTAGCTCCTTGATAGCTCCGATGGTAGCGCTCTGGTCGAGTCGAGGGTCGGGCGACGCTTGGAAGAGGCAGTAGCCTGCCTTGAAGCGGGCTTCTTCGGCCATGGGGCCCTTAGGGTAGCTCGTATAGTAGTTCTGGAAGTAACGTGAGGCTTCGCTCTCATCGCCCTGCTGTAGGTAGGCGTCAGCGAGCAGGTAGGTACTCTGAGGACCTTCGCTGGTGCCCACGAACTGGGGGACAATATCTTCCAGCAGGTTCACTACACGGCCATACTTCTTCTCGTTGTAGCTCTTCTTGGCGAAGGAGTAGCGCTCGTTGAGGTCTGACGACTTCTGCACACGGTAGTATTCACCGCATGAAGAGAGGAGCATCAGTCCTACGCAAGCTATACAAAGTCTCTTGATCATATCGTAATATCTCATCAGGGTCCAGCTGTGATACACTGAGCCTCGGCAAAGATACTATTTTCGCTTGAAAGCGTGTGCTTTCCCTTACCCTTTGGAGCGGGTAATATCAGTGGTCATGGTGCGTCTGCCTTCTGAGTAGCTACCACAGCTCACTCGCTCTGCTGGGCGGGGAGGCTCTCTAGGTGCCTGCTCCTTCCTCTAGGGAGGGCGACAGGGTGTGGACTATAGATATCGGGAGCACGGTGGCTAAAGCATACATCTACCGCTGTAGACGAGCTTTAGACCGAACCATGCACCTACTGTGTCGGCGTATTGATAAGCTCTGCAGCACGAAGGCATCCCTGTCGGGCCCTATGGGGCGCAGGGGTGGTTTTGGATAGGTTGGAGGAACATGAAGAAAACCCCTGCTAGTACCAGACCCATAGAGATCCTAGACAGAGTAGCGTCCCTGTCCTACTTATCACAAGCGGGTGTATGCACTACGGGCCCAAGGGCTCTAGCACACACAGCTGTAGGAGGATCAAAAGATTATCGAGGGATATTCTAGTGAGGTGAGCTTCTCTCTTACTTGGCCACCCGAGGTAAAGGGTAGCGAAGTGGTACGCGCGACACATTTCAATATCTGGAAGCCACTGCGAGCCTCGGTGAAGCTAGGGCAGAAAGACTTCCTTCTCTACGTCCGTATGTCCTAGACTGGACAGATGGGGTAGACGAAGGTGCACACATCGGAGAGATGTCACTAGTAGAGAGCATCTCATGGCAATGCCTTTCCAATCTTATTCCCGAGATTGACACATTGGATCTCATGAGCAGGTCTCCTGGCTTATCACCCTAGATTCTCTTCTCTACGATCCTTCCCAAGTCCTTGTCTCACTCTATCCCGATCATCTCTCGCTCGTGGAGCGGAAGGGTTAGAGGGAGTCCTTAGACTCAGTGGCGAAGTACTCAGCTCATGCCCGGAGAGGCTGGCCTGTACTTCCTTGTAGGAAGAGCCTTCAGATACTCCGTAGTCTAAGCTTCGGAGTGCTGGAGGGAGTGACTTACAGTAGCGGGTACTGCGTCGGACTTACACCGACTTCCCTTGCTACCCCTTCTCCAGAACTAGTGCGCTTCACCAGCCATTATCATCGGGGTATACTCGTAAGACATCACAAAGGTAAACAAAAATATTGACTGCCCTAATTGCTCCCTCTACGTTCCATCGTCGCCTCCTATAGTTGCCTCGTGAAAGCCCGGCTCTTCCCGCTGAATGGGGTCGAAGAATTCCCACCCCTTAGCGCCCTTCTTTTATATAAGATCGCCTAGTGAAGATCCCCGATCGATTACCAATCTTTGAAGCCTCGTCTTCCCCTCCGATTTCCTCCCTCTCTAGAGTAGGGGCGAAGGGGGTGCCAGAGTCCGCTTCCAGAGGGCGTTTTGGGAGGGTCAAAAAACGACCTACGGTAGGTCGCCGAAAAAACCTACTGTGGGTCGTCTCGACGACCTACCGTGCATCGGTCAGGCGACCTACCGTAGGTCGTTTTTTCACGTCCCCGAGACAAGCGTCTAAAGGGCATAAAACGAGCCTTCCCCACCTTGCTCTCGGCAAGGCAGGGAAGGTACTAAGCTATTCGGGAAAATCCCCTTATTCGATGAGGCTATTATCGACGAAGAAGGAGAAGTTCGCCCGTATAGTGAAGGCAAGCCCTTCGAAGGTGCGTGTCGTCGTAAGCGTGCGGTAAGCGTCGCCTCCCGTATTCGCTTCGTCACCGAGTGGCTTCCACTGGCGATTTGCTTCGTCATAGCGGAAGGTGCGCTTGAGGGTCACTCGCTGGGGGCTCTGACCTACTCGCCCACCATTTCGATTGTAGGCTTCGGGGCGAATCTCGAGATCAATAGAGAGGGTAATTAGGTCGATACCTTCAGGTCGGCAATTATAGTAGGTGTGTCCGTACACAGGAAGGTAGGCTGTGCTACGCAGGTTCGTCCGTGACGTAAGGTCTACCCCCGTATTGCTCTGTATATACTGCTTGTAGTGAACTCCCTTATCTCCTGTCTTGTCAAAGCTGACGCTTGCACCCAGCATCTTGACATGCCCCTTATTGGACTGCACCCATTGCCCCTTGATGCTGCTTTCGATAGCTACATCTTTCAAGAGTATGGCGACATTATTACTCTTTGACCTGGGGACAAAGGTGACTTTGTCATGGGAGTAGCTAAGGCTATTAGACAAGCGTACGGGCTGGGCATCGTAGAGGTGCTTGATCGTGAAGGAGATGGGTGTCCCAAGGTTTTTCGAGGAAGGCTGGGCACTTTCGTTGAGTAGTGTAAAGACCTTCTCTGGGGAAATCGTAGTGCCTTGTCCTCCATTGGCGCTACTGCCTAGCTCAAGCATCCTAACTTGACTCCCACTGAAGACTTCGTTCCTTTCGACCGAGAGACCAGCCTGGAATTTCCCAAAGCTGGTGCTGAGAGCGTTTAGGAGAGCGTTTGAGCTTCGCCCGCTCTCGAATAGGAAGTAATAGGCACGGCCGTAGGATACCGAGGAGATGTAACAAATGGGGTTACCCATTCCGGTGTAGGGTGCTAAATCACCTTGCTCAATCGTGGACTTGAAGGCGCCTTTACCCCCAGCTTCAGGATCTTCATACCCGAGGGTGTAGAAGCGCTGGTATAGCTTGACGAGGACATAAGCCTTCTTCTTATCGAAACCCGAGCTAAGGAAGGTCTTGAACTTCCCTCCGCTCTTGTCAAGATCCAGACCACTAGCGATCATTGCCTCCTCTGGGCTGTGTACAATCTGCATTGAGAAGGAAGTGCTCGCTGGCGCTCCACTCTCCAGCCAGTGACGAATGAACTTAGTTTGTGCTTGGTTCACCTCGCTCTCACGCATCTCTTGGACCTCTTCGTACCAGAGACCTTCACCAGCTGTCCCTACTGATTTCGCTCCAGAGGGAACCTGTAGACTGATTCGTCCAGGCTGACGCTTGTCAATGTAGGGAATGGCTGTAAGATCTCCCTTCCCACGAATTGATTTCCCCTGGATGAAGCACCCCGGCCACAGGATGGTCGGCGAAGGATCTAGTAGGGCGAAGTCCCCAGACTGGGCGGTGACGTCGTACTGCATTGGCTGAGTGACTTTGTCGCAGTCCACGATGAACCCTGTAGATTCTAGAGTATGTCTGAGGGCGGGCACCGACGTCGGTGAGCCGGTAGCCTTGGCGATGAGTTTGTCTTCGGCAGCCTCGGAGACGTGTCCAGCGGAGCGCAGGAGTTGCTCCACTTCCTGGATGTTCTTCGGGTCTTTGTTGTCAGGTGTAGGGGTGGGGGCACCGCCCCCATTAGAGGATTCTCCGCAGGATGCGAAGCAGAGTCCAGCCACGAGGGCAAAGGCAAAAGCAATCTTCTTCATACGATAGGTGAGTTTCCCGCAAATGTAGCATCGACGTGCCTCATCTGCAAACGGGTTTCTACGAGACTAACGTAGCATTTCGGTAGGAACGTACGAAGGGGGCGGTAGGGAGAAGGAGATTTATCAGGCAGGGAGATTGGAGGCTTACATCGGGGTAGATGGAGCCCGTTTCTCTCGCACATGGCAAGGGACACTCCCGCCGACTTTTCTCTCTCCTCTGCGATCGAAAAAGAGACCCGCCCAGAGCCCGCTTCCAGAGGGCGTTTCGGGAGGGGCAAAAAACGACCTACGGTAGGTCGTCGAAAAAACCTACTGTGGATCGTCTCGACGACCTACCGTACATCGGTCAGGCGACCTACCGTAGGTCGTTTTGACGAGGTCTCGGGAGGAGGGAGCGGAAACTAAAGTTCGACGGAATTTCCTTGGCTCGAGACCCTGTATGTCGAGATTCCTGTGTACCTTTGTCCCAATAGCCAGAGAAGCTCCCTCTAGATCACGGGAGCTAGCCCCTGGTCAACTCTGTAAACTAGTCCTATGTCGCATAGCAACGAGCGTGAACTCCAGCTCCTGAGGAAGCACCTCCTCGCATTAGTGAGCGAAGAGAGCCCCATCGCTGGGCGTTCTATCAATGACCTATTCCTTCAAGCTGATTGTGATACGGGTGTCCTGCGCCTCTTCGACGATGAGGATCAGGAGATCAGCCATGTCCCTGTCTTCGCTTGGGCAGAGACGGGTTCGGCCGAAGTACCCTCGGAAGAGGCGGTAGAGACCCTGCGTGAACTGGTCACTCGCCTAGAGCAAAAGGGCTTCTGGGATAGGGACTGCTTCGCCCGACCCTTCTCTATCGAGCTAGTCCGTCCTGACTTCACTGTCATCGAGGAGCTACTCTTCTTAGACGAAGACTTGATCAAGCTCGATGCACCGCTACTTGAGGGACTGAACGAAGAACTGGATAAGTTCCTCGGCGAACTTTTGGCAGATCTAAAATAAATCTCTACCTTTGCACCGCATTTGCAAGGGACACCGTCCCTCGTGTTAAGGCCGAAATAGCTCAGTTGGTAGAGCAATTCATTCGTAATGAATAGGTCGCCGGTTCGAGTCCGGCTTTCGGCTCACGTAAGAAGAAAGAGCATCACTTCCGTCAAGGAAGTGATGCTCTCTTCGTATATCCCTACAGGAGGGGCTCAATAGCTCAGCAGAAGCCTTGTGGGGAAGTGATCGCTGTAGCCCCTACGGTAGAAGCTTCCTCCGTAGGTGCGGAAGGGTACGGGATCACCGCCCGAAGCGGGTACGACCGAGTAGAAGGGACGGCGGACGGTCTCGGCGCTTCCCTCGACATAGCGTAGGCGGGAGCCTCTGCGGAGGAGCGAGACCGAGAGGTGGATCTGATCAAGCTGGGACCACACGCCCTGATAGCAGTAGCTCCCTCGGGGCTCCTGCTGTGTCTCCCGATGAAGGAGCGAATAGAGCTGGGTAGATGGAGCGCTCTCTATCTCCAGCCCCTGCCGGTAGGGGAGGGACTGTAGTACCCTAGCTGTCGGCGCTTCCTCTGGGTCTCCATTGAAGTCCCCCAGGAGGAGACAGTGTGTATGGCACCCTCCCTTGATGAGAAGCTTCTCTGTCGCTTCCCTCAGAAGTCTACAGCCCCAGCTCCTATAGCGCTCACTAGCCCAAGCCCCACCCCGACGGGAGGGAAGGTGGCAGACGAAGACGTGGAGCGTATCGCCTGAGAGTAGTCGTCCCGAGGCCCGTAGAATAGGGCGGGTCTTCTTCTCGGTATCGAAGGGGAAGGTGAGGGGGAGCTCTTCGCTCGATAGGAGTGTAAAGGTCCGAGGGTCGTAGAGGAGCGCTACATCGATGCCCCGACGATCCTCGCCTGAGGAGACAAGATAGCGGTAGGAGGTGTTCGCTCCGAGGGTGGTCTTCTGGAGGAGATCCTGGAGCACCGTGGCATTCTCCACCTCTACAAGGCCTATGAGATCAGGGAAGGCATCTGCTCCGACGGCACTGATGACCTCAGCGATATGCTGGAGCTTCGTCCGATAGCGCTCCTTCGTCCAGTGCTGCTCTCCGGTGGGGAGGAAGGCGTCATCGTCCTTCGTAGGATCGTCCTCGGTATCGAAGAGATTCTCCACATTGTAGCCCATGATGCGGAAGAGGTGCTCTTGCCCTAGGAGGGGAGAGCTTCCCACGAGGAGAAGGGCTAGGGAGAGGAGGTGAAGGAGACCGAAGCGCCTCCGATGGGTATCCATGGTCTGCTCGGGTGAAGGGTCGGGAGAATAAAGATAAGGCGACTACTACACGCTTCGTGGTGAAGCGGTAGTAGTCGCCTAAGTTCTTTTAGCGGAAGGCTAGTCGTGGACTAGAGGTAGCGATTGACCTTGTGCCAGTCAGCCACTGCTGGGATGACACCCATAGAGATGACTTCGTCGCGCATCTTCACCAGGTGCTCGTAGCTCTTCTTGAGTGCTGCCTTTTCTTCTTCAGATCCCTTGATCTCGTGGCTGTAGTGTACACCATCCTGGTCGATGACCGTCTCCATACCCATCACGACATGATCGAGACCGGGGAGGTTGACATAGCAGCCAGCAGGCCAGCGGAAGGGTGCTCCACCCATAGCGGCACGGATCATCTCGATCGATACATAGGCAGGGCTCTGGAAGGAAGAGCGTCCACGGAGCTTGATGATGTTAGCACCGCCCTTGGTGACACGCTGCTTGATATCTTCCCAGGTCTCAGCAGGGAGAGCTTCGCTACCGACGAGTGCGGAGAGAGGCTGACCAGCTACCGAAGCACCGCTGGAGAAGACAGCCATAGCTTCGCCGTGACCGCCGTAGGTGCGAGCGCCTACGACTTCACTCTGAGCGACGCCGAAGTGCTTAGCTAGTTCGCTCTGCAGACGAGTAGAGTCGAGGGCTGCCAGCGTAGTGACCTGCTCAGGACGGAGACCCGAGTGGATGAGTGTCACGAGACCAGTGATGTCTGCGGGGTTGAAGATGATGACGACGTGGCGGACGAAGGGGCAGTATGCCTTGATGTCCTTACCGAGCTGGGCAGCGATCTCTGCATTGCCCTTGAGGAGATCTTCGCGAGTCATCCCATCCTTACGAGGGGCACCCCCAGAGGATACGATGTACTTAGCTCCCGTGAGTGCCTCCTTGATATCAGAGGTGAAGGTCAGGTTAAGTCCTTCGAATCCGCAGTGACGGATTTCTTCGGCGACACCTTCGAGCCCCGTGGGGAAGGGGTCATAGAGACAAATGTTTGGAGTCAGAGACATCATGGCTGCTGTCTGAGCCATGTTCGATCCGATCATGCCTGCGGCACCTACGATCGTCAGCTTGTCTTGTGTGAGGAAGCTCATAACTGTCGTGTATTTGTGAATATGGTTGTAATGTTCTATGGTACAAATGTACTCTTTTTCTCTTCGCTGATCAAGATATTCGGGCAGGAGTATCGGAGCTGATGAAGAATAGCGGTCTTGCTCCGAAGGCTGGATGCTGTGTCCCGCTCGGCTTAGCTTAGTCCTTAGGGAGACAGAGCTCGGGATAGCCCAAATAAAACCTACGGTAGGTCGTCGATGCGACCTACCGTGGGTCGCAAGTGAAACCTACTGTAGATTTTTTCGGCGACCTACCGTAGGTCGTTTTTTGAGGCCTCTGAAGAGCCCATTCTATGCGGGTAGATCGAGCCCTATTCCGAGGATAGAATTTCCCTTCAAATTTGGACGAGAATAAACGGCCCTCCCCTCGGGGTGCTCGTGCTCGGAGCCGACCCCAGGGGGAGGGAGGATTGTATTAGGAGGAAAGGGAGGGATTACCGCTTCAGTGAGTCAGGGGAAGACCCAGGAGCGCTCACGGAGTCTTGCCTTCTTTTGCGCTTGGGAGCAAAGAGCTCCTGCAGGGAGTCGAACCGCTTCTGGAACATGAAGCCTACCCCTTGGGTCGTCAGCGACTGGCGTACGTACTGGTACATATTATTGTAGTGGCTGTAGCCCTTGAGACGTAGCGTCCCGGCGGGATTGAGTTTGTATTCGAGATCGAATTCCCCGATGTACTTGCCCGAAAGGAAGGGGTTGTCGTGATAGCCTACATTGCCGTTGATCACGAGGCGATCACCGAGCCAACTTCCTGAGAAGAGCAGTTCGATGTCGGTGTCTTCAAAGTCAGTGTTGTTGGTGCGAATATTAGTCCCGATCTGGATGTCCTGTGAGAAGTTGCCGAGGATACGATTCAGCTGTTCGGAGAGCGTCGTGGTGGCGAAGGAGGTGAGACCATTGGATACGCTCTTCGTCCCTCGTCTATTCTCTGGGGTGTAGAACTTCCCGATGGCCATCAGGTAGAGGAACTGTCGGTTGCGCTCGTCCTCAGAGGTCAAGAGCGACTGCAGTCGGCGCTCGATCTCAGGCTCTGAGCCGGGGAGCTCGACCCCGAGGGTGATGTCGGGGCGTGAGATGATCCCTCCGAGGCGGATGATACAGTTCACCGGCATCGTCGTGCGCTGAGCCAGCGTAGATAGCCCTGCATCGAGGTCGGCGATATTGGCAGTGAGGGAGTAGGAGGCCTTGAGGTCGATGAAGGCAGCCATGGGATCGCCTCTGAAGTCGAGACGACCACCTTCTATTAGGGTGAAGCGCTTGCGAGTGAGCTGCTCGAAGTTGAAGACGTACTGCCCTTCGCTCAGGGTAAGACTGCCGTAGGTCGTGGGAGAGCCTGTGTGGGATACCTCGATCTGGAGGTTACCTTCGCAGCGGGTCACCACCTCGTTGGGCATGCTCTGTGACCCCATACGTAGAGCCACTCGAGCCTCAGGTGTCACCTGTAGAGCTATGCGCATGTGGAGCTCGGTCTCCTCCGTATTTGCCTGGGGATCCAGGGTGCTGACCGAGTCAAGCGAAGCGAGGCTATCCTGAGTGGAGAGCTGTCGGAGAGGCTTGAAGGTGAAGAGGCGATCCTCCTTGCGCACATCGGTCTTATTGAAGTCCAGCACCACGTCTGTGCCCGAGGTGCTACGGAGGTCTACATCCAGTAGGAGCTTAGGGAGCTTACCACGGAGTGTCGCCCTCCCCGAGCCGTAGGCAGTGCCGAAGACGGGCAGAGCCTGCTTGGTCGTCGTCTGAAGGACCTTCATCCCCTGAAGCTCTGTGGCCGATATGTCGAGGTCGAAGTGATCGAAGTACTTGTGGCGGATCACCCCGTGGAGTACGCCAGTATGTCCCTCATCATCCCGTACAGGGATCTTGTCGAAGAGGATAGAAGTCGGGGTGAAGTCTATTCGATGAGAGAAGCGGTAACTGGTGCCGAGGAGTCGTACACCTAGGTCCCCATCTTCTACGTCTGCGCTTCCTTCGACCGTGACTCCGTCCTCGAAGAGACCGAAGAGACGGACCTTCCCTGTAGCTCGTCCGCCGACGTGATCGAAGAGGGTATCCATGAACTTCCCTACGAAGTCCGCACGTAGACGCTCCGCATCGAAGCTCAGGTCGATACCTGCACCTCCTGCGGGACGGATATAGCCATTGACGAAGGCGTGGCCCCTGTCCTCCTGCTGGACTTCACCCTGGAGCATGATACGTCCATCACCGCTGTCGAAGGTGAGGTCTGCCTGTAGCGCCCCTGTGTCTACCCCCTTGACGAAGAGGGCAGGCGAACTGACCGAAGCCGAAGCGATGATCTTACCTCCCTGAAGGCGTGCTGTGCCAGCTCCCGAGAGCTCGGTATTGATCATATTGAAGCCGACGCCTGCAGACTCTAGGATGTAGAGGAGGTTGATCTTCTTGAGTGCTACATTGAGGTGATCCTCAGGGCGAGCACTGAGGGCTCCGCTGATGCTGATCCGTCGTTCGGAAGAGGCTAGATCAAGTCCTTCGACATGGAGCTCCCCACGGTGATAGGAGAGATGGGCCGGTGCGATGCTCCAGGTATCACTATGTACTCGCACGGTAGAGGGATCGATGGCTACGTCGAAGCCCACTGAGCGCTGTCCAGTCTCTGGTGCTAGGTGCTGTCTCAGCTTAGCACCGATATTCACGTAGCCGTTGTGCTGTCTCTTACTAACATCTCTACCTAGGTCGATCTCGGTATGCAGGCTGTCTGTCGAGAAGCGGGTATAGAGGCCTAGCCCCTGGACGTGCGTACCATTCGCCAGGCGAGCCTCGGTGCTCAGACGGAGCTCATGCTGGTCGAGGCTCAGGGTGACGCCCCGTAGCTCATGCTCCCTCAGCCAGAGGGTAGGGACGGTAGCCTGTAGGTTGAGCTCGTGGGTACGACCTAGGTAGGAGGCACGGAGCTCTGCCCCTTCGTCCAGCCCGACGGGTAGGTTCAGCAGGGGCTTCCACTCCTCTGGGATCTTGTGGAGCTGTAGGGAGAGGTCGAAGTCCGTCGTCGGTGGAGTCTCTGGGGCTACTGCCGTGCGAGCCTCCCGAGCGAGATCAAGGGCGGGATAGTGACGATAGAGGGTGCGGCGAAGATCGGGGAGGATCTTCGCTAGGGTGTAGTGCCCTCTCAGGGAAGTCGTCAGATAGGGGGAGCGCAGGTAGATCATACGGCCCGTCTCGGGTTCTCCGGAGAAGAGGAGGGTGAGGCCATCTAGGGTAAGGGTCCGCTGCGGAGAGGCCAGGGAGAAGTAGTCGATGGATAGCTTCCCTTGGCCTCGGTCTATATTCAGTTCGTCCATCGTCAGCTGACCCGTCAGTGCCAGAGTCTGCCGTCCTAGCTGGGGGAAGAGCCCGAGGAGATCGGTCTGTAGATGACGAAGCTGTAGGTCAAGAGCCACCCCATGGAGGGCACGCCCTGAGAAGGTAGCTGCCCCCTGAAGAGATAGGGCAAGAGCGGGGTCTGCGACCTGTAGGTCGATCTGATGACGATGCCCTCCTCCAGGCTGGAGCGACAGCTGAGCGCCACGGAAGGTATAGCCACGGTACGAGACCGAGGGGAGCTGGACCTCTAGGCGAGCACTCCAGTCCTCCAGAGCACCCGTAGCATTGGTAGCATCTACCTCAATACTGGTTGTGACGGGGCCTAGGGGCGCTAGGTCTCCGATGAGCGGTGCTAGATCAAACCGTGGTGTAGATAGCTTCCCCGAGAGCCTCTGGAGTCGATCTTCGTCGAGGCCTGCTGTGAGGTCAAAGTCCCATCGTCCCTGGTGCGTGCTGAGGTAGCCTGACCCTTGGATCGATCGCCCACGGACGAAGGTAGTCTTCCCCGCATAGTGTAGGGTATGCGCCCGACGTATGCGCTCTATGTGAGGGAGGATCGCTGGGGGTAGCTGTGGGCGTATGAGCTCGAGGATCTGGGTACTTACCTCGGCATCGGTGATGTTGGTCGAGAGCTCCTGGAGGGCACCAGCCTCGCTCCATCCTAGGCGTGCACCCCCGTCGAGGATCGCTAGGCGTGGGATGCGTAGGGAGAAGTTGACCTGTCCTGCCTGAGCGCCCTCACGGCAGTAGGTAGCCTGTAGGGTCGCTTGCTCCCTGCGAGTGCGCAGGGCAGGGTAGAGGAAGGCGAAGTCGGAGAGGGTGAGCTGTGTGTCCCCTAGTTCGACCTCCTCGAGGAGGGCAAGACCTCGGCGGTTCAGCTCAAGGCGAGCCAGCGGGATGGAGAGCGAACTCTCGGGGAGCTGGATCTGGAGATTCGACAGGCTGAGGCGTGAGCCCTGCAGTTCGCCCTGCCCTGTGAGCGACTTGAGGGTCAGACCCTGATTGGTGGTGAAGCCCAGTTCGTCGATCGCTCCACCTATATAGTCCTTGGCGAAGCGCAGTCGGCGGATGCGGGTAGAGAGCTTGCTGACGAGGAGCGTCTGTCTACCTGATTCGCTCAGGGAGAGTCGCATGTCTCGTATGATGATACTATTGATGTCTACGGGGAGCGACTCCTCAGTGGATCGGGGCTTACTGAGGTGGTCGATGGTGTGCTGGATATTCAGTCGTCCCGTCTTAGGGTCACGGATGAGGCTGAGGTGCGCATCGAAGAGGCGTGCCGAGGTGATACGGAGCTCATGGTCGGTGATGAAGTCGGTGAGGGAGAGACCACCCACGAGGCGCTCTGCCGAGAGCATCTTGCGCCCAGCCGTGTCGAGCACGAGTACGCCGTGCGCTTCTACATTCGTCCAGCCCGTCAGATCGACCCGATCCAGCTTCACGGGGCTGTCGAAGACTTCGGTGAGGAGCTTAGCTACTTGGCTGGCAGCCTCACGCTGTACCGATGGGATGCGGAAGAGCCCTAGGGGCAGGAGATAAAGTAGGAAGAAGAGGGTGCTAGCGATCCACACTATCACCTTCAGTACCTTGAGAAAATGCCGATTGACCTGCCAGTGGCGCATGTCGATTGCTTTTGTCGTTCTTCTGCTTTTACTCCTAATCGGGAGACCGAATGTCTCCGTATCTGCTTAACGCTCCAGATGTGGAGAGTCGTGCCTGCAAAGGTACTACAATTATACCCTATCTAAGCGTGGAGAGACTGACGCGGATCTATGAGGAAGAAGGTCGGATCTTCGGAGCCCGTTGCTCTTGGGTCTCTGTACCCCTAAAAAGGACTCTACGGTAGGTCGTCGAAAAAACCTACTGTAGGTCGTGATGACGACCTACCGTGGGTCGCAGAGACGACCTACCGTAGGTCGTTTTTTACCCCCTCCGATTGGCCTGCTGGAGAAGCCTTCAGAAGTCCCTTCCGAATCGAGGGCAGTAGCCTTAGATCCATGCTCTGCTATATCTTTGTCTTAGCATTGGGGCGATCAGCCCCTATCCATGCCCAGCCTATCATGATGAAAAGTACTCGATTCCTTACCCCTCTGAGGAGCTTCGTCCTCCTCACCTCCCTCTTCGCTCTTCGCCCCGCTGAGGCTCAGAATATCCAGCTTCACTACGACCTCGGGCGCTACATCCACCCGAAGGTGCAGGCCGACCGTCCACGTATGACGATGACGGTAGAGCAGCAGAGTGTGGACCGCTTCGGCGACACCTTCTACTTCGTCGATATGACCTTCCTTGACCAGGGCGCAGTGAGTGCCAACTGGAAGTTCATGCGCAATCTTCGCTTTTGGCAAGGGCCCCTCTTGTGGCATGTCCGCTATGATGGTGGTCTTCGCTTCATCAATGCACAGGCCCCCGAACCGCTGGGCTCTCGGGCAGTCTCGCTCGGTGATGCCTTCATGACAGGCATCACCTACAAATATCTAAGCCCCGAGCGTCGTACGATGCTTAGCTTGACACCTCTCTACAAATATATACGGGGGATAGCTCAGCCACACAACTATGAGCTCTGTGGCGTATGGAAGTTCGCTCCCGGGACAGGTCTTATTACGGCTACGGGCTTCTTCAGCTGGTGGCATCAGCAGGATCCACGGCCAGGCTGGGGGACGAACTTCAAGTTCATGACCCAGCCACAGCTCTGGTGCAATCTGAATAAGATCCCTGGGGTAGCGCCTGACTTCAACCTGAGTATCGGCACCGAAGTTCGCCTCTCGAAGAACGTCGATGCCCCTCAGTGGATCGTAGCTCCTACGCTGGCGCTGAAGTGGAGCTTTGGTAAGCCTTAGAGCTAGTCTAAGGCACGAGCATGTCGGCAGGCGCTAAGCTAAAGTATAGCGACCGCCTGCCTGAGCGATGACCCAGCCCTCGAGCTCCAGATCGAAGAGTTCGCTACTCACCTCTTGGATCCCTTGGTCGGTGAGACGAGCGAGCTCATCGGCAGAGAGGGAGCCTTGCTCCGAGAGAAGGGTAAGTAAGGGATGCCGGGGGAAGACCTTGGTGGAGGGGAGCTTGGCGACGGATGTCATCGCTGAGCTCCCCTCTGCTGTATCCACCTGATCCGTGGCAGAGCTCCAGCCTAGCTCCTCGAGGATATGCCTAGCTCCGAGGCAGAGATGAGCACGCTGCTCCTCGATCAGCTGGTGACAGCCTCGGCTCATCGGATCGGTGAGCCGCCCCGGGAAGGCAAAGACTTCCCGGCTGGACTCTAGGGCGTAGCGGGCGGTGGAGAGCGAACCGCTGCGCTCGCCTGCCTCCACGACGATGGTCGCTGCACTTAGGCCGGCGATGATGCGATTGCGGGCAACGAAGGCTCCCCGATGAGGCTTCACTCCTGGAGGATATTCACTGACCCAAGCACCCTGATCGAGCATGCGCTCCGCTACCCGCCTGTGGAGGCTCGGGTAGAGCGTGTCGAGTCCGTGAGCTAGGACAGCCAGTGTGGGCAAGCCCTCCTCCAGCGCTGCCTCATGGGCCTCTATATCTACACCATAGGCTAGGCCACTGACGATCGTCGACGTGGGTAGGTACTCGGCTAGATCATGCACTAGTGCCCGAGTAAGTCCCCGTCCGTAGTCTGTCATCCCACGAGTACCTACGATGCTTAGATGCTGCCTTCCCTCCCAGTCCGTATAGCTTCCCTTCGTGTAGAGGATGATGGGAGGGCTGGGTATTTCCTTGAGGGCAGAGGGGTAGGCTTCGTCGAGGAAGAAGAGGGGACGGATCTCTCGACATCGGCACTCCTCGAGGATCTTCTGCGCTTCCTCCAGCAGGGAGGGAGCAGTGAGCTGGGTGGAGATGCGCCGTGAGAGCCGAGGGAAATGCTGGTGGATGAGCTCGGGCTGGGTAAAGACCTCCCGTACGCCACCTACCGCTTCGACGAGCTCCGTGGCAGGCTGTGCTCCGAGGTATTTGACGAGGGAGAGGGCTATGGCATAGAGGTGCTGTGTGTCGTCCTGGGCGTGTGGCATAGATGAGGATCGATAGGGGGAAGGTGGGGTTGAGGGAGGGGAGTGGGCCCTCAGGGAGCGGGGATGCTCCCCGAGGGATACCTTCGCTAGCTCTCGAGCTGTAGACTGAGTTCTTCCCAGCGCTCGAGTACCTGCTCTTGCTCTCGCTTGAGCTGACTGTACTGATCGAAGAGTGCCGTGTCGGTGGCATGCTCGGGATCTGCCAGACGCTCCTCGAGGGTCTGTAGCTCGGAGTCAATAGCTTCACTGCGCTCCTCGAGACTCTTTAGTTCTCGCTCGAGGGCTCTACGCTCACGAGCTGCCTCCTTCTGTCGCTGGTAGTCGAGGGCGCCTGAGGTAGGTTCGGCGGGTTTACTCTCCTTGCTTGTGGCGGTAGTCGCCCGTGGATTGCTCGGCGTAGTGCCGTCCTCTCGGTCTCGCTTCTCCAGCCAGTCGTAGATGCCACCGATATGTTCGCTCACTCGCCCTGCACGGAACTCATACACACGGGAGACTAGCCCGTCGAGGAACTCTCGGTCGTGGGAGACGATGATCACCGTACCTGTGAAGCGAAGGATCGCCTCCTTGAGCACGTTCTTGGAGCGTATGTCGAGGTGGTTCGTCGGTTCGTCGAGGATCAGGAGGTTGGCGGGTCGTAGTAGAAGTTTGATCAGAGCTACTCGTCCTCGCTCACCACCACTAAGCACCGAGACCTTCTTCTCCGATTCTTCGCCACCGAACATGAACGCACCCAGTAGGTCATTGATACGGGTGCGGATCTCGCCCTGCGCCTCTCGGTCGATGGTCTCATAGACGGTATAGCCCCCGTCGAGCTCAGCGCTCTGTGTCTGGGCGAAGTATCCTACCTCGACGTTGTGCCCTAGCTTGAGCGTGCCCCTGTAGTCTGTGACTTCGCCCATGATACACTTGATGAGGGTCGACTTCCCTGAGCCGTTCTTCCCGACGAAAGCTACCTTCTCTCCTCGCTCGATCGTCATGCTGACATCAGAGAAGACAGTATGCGTACCGTAGCTCTTCGATAGACCCTCGATGATGACGGGGTAGGCCCCTGAGGTGACGGCGGGGAGGAAGGAGAAGTGCATCGCCCGTCGATCAATGTCTTCGATCTCGATGCGCTCGATCTTCTCGAGCTGTTTGATACGACTCTGTACCTGATCACTCTTGGTGGGTTTGTAGCGGAAGCGCTCGATGAAGCGCTCGATCTCCTGTATCTCCTTCTGCTGGTTCTCATAGGCACGACGCTGCTGCTCGAGTCGCTCCTCACGAAGGACGAGGTAGTGGCTGTAGTTCGTCTTATAGTCGTGGAGTCGACCCAGCTCGATCTCTAGGGTTCGATTGGTCGTAGCGTCGATGAAGGCTCGGTCGTGCGAGATGAGTACGAGGGCAGCTGACCCTGCAGCGATGAAGCGCTCCAGCCAGCGGATTGATTCGATATCTAGGTGGTTCGTAGGTTCGTCGAGCAGGAGGATGTCGGGGCGCTGCAGGAGGATCTTCGCTAGCTCGATACGCATGCGCCATCCTCCGGAGAACTCTGAGGTCGGGCGGTCGAAGTCCGTGCGCTCGAAGCCCAGCCCAAGGAGCGTCTTCTCGATGTTCGCCTCGATACTTCCCGTGCTCTGCATGGCTAGGAGGTCGGAGCGCTGAGCGTGACGCTCGATGAGCTCCATATACTCAGCGCTGTCGTAGTCGGTGCGTGTCGCCATCTCTTCGGTGAGGCGGTCGACTTCGGCTTCTAGTTCGGTGATGTGACTGAAGACCTGCTGGCATTCGCCGAGGACGGTACGCCCGTCGCTGACCTGCATTACCTGCGGAAGGTAGCCGATACGTATGCCCTTGGGGCGACTGATCGTACCTTGGGTAGGCTCGTCGATGCCTGCTAGGAGCTTCAGTAGAGTAGACTTGCCTGCGCCATTCTTCCCTACGAGGGCGATGCGCTCTTTGGCTGATATGACGAAGGAGATATCCTCGAAGAGGGGCTTAGCCCCGAAGTATACAGATACGTTGTTTACGCTGATCATTGAGCGGTAGAGGGAGTAGGGGAGACTTGGGGTACTTCGTGTCGAGGTACGGTGATCTCGCCCGAGACGATGATGGTACGCTGTGGGGCAAGGGCTGAGAGGAAGCGCTGAAGTTGTGCCTCGGCTTGCCTCTGTGCATGAGGAAGGTAGCGAGGGTTGGATCGGATCTCGGCCTCTGCTTCAGCAAGGATCCGCTTCTCCAGACGTCGGATCACCTCTCTGTCGGCACTCGGCTCGCCGAGGCGCCCTCCTCGGTCGAGGTAGTACCTCACGGAGTGATCGCCTCCGGGACGGCGCCCTAGCTCCAGCTCTGCCTCGGGGAGGCTGACGTAGATCGTGTCATGAGAGGAGGAGAGCTGTAGGTGCTCCAGGTCGTACTTGACATAGACTACGAGGTCAGCCGTACCCTCAGCGTGCTGTCCAGACTCATAGAGGTGGACGTCGGTGCGGTAGTTGATCTCTTCGGTGATGAGACGCAGTCGTTGGCTGATCTTCATCTGGAGCTCTTCGGTCGTGATCTCGGGCTTCTTCTCCTCCCGAGTGAAGAGATGATAGATGAGAAGCCCGAGAGCAAGCCCTATAATAAGGAGTAGCACAGGGCTAAGGAGACGGATACGAGAGAGATGCATGACTAGGAGGCCTGAAGGGGAATAGAAGTAGGGGAGGCTGGGGAGAGTAAGGCTTCGTCTGCAGGATCTAGATGCAGGTGTACGGTGAGGCGAAGATCCTGGAAGATCGGCTGAAGCTTCTTCTCAAGCGTCGAGTAAGCCGTGCGGATGAGTTCGGGCCGATGGCGCTGGAGCGCTTCCTCGATATGCTTGTCGATGTCTGCCTGCTTGGAGGCGATGAATTCGTCCAGCTCGTTCGTCGAGAGTCGTCGACGCAGACCCGTAGGCTCCTGGATGACCGTGTGGTGTAGGTCGTCCAGCTCACGCTTGATCTCTAGAGGGGGAAGTCTGAGGTCGATGGTGCTATCTGCTCGCTGGGTGATCATCCCTTCGGTGAGTAGGGCCAGATCGCAGAAGACGGAGGCCTGCGACTGGAGCTCTACACGGGTGACCTTCGAGCCGAAGAGCTTCTTGAAGCCAAGGAAGCCGTCTCGATGCGGGTCGATCCTGAGGGTGACCTTGATGCGAGTGCTCGCTAGCTCGAGGCGGGAGAGGCTCTGGGCTTGGATTAGCAGGAGCTGTATCGGCGGGGTCTCTTCGACCTGAGCCTTCTTGCTACACGCTCCGAGAAGGAGGGCGATCATGAGCCCGAGACAGCTCACGAAAGATCTATAGGATGGGTGCATATCTTACTTGTCGAGTGAGTCACAAAGATACGAACTTCCGACCGCCCTCGCTCTGGGGACTCGCTCCTAGGGTTTCTCATCATAGAGACGGGGGATTTACGACCCCTTCTCGGAGGGTGCTTTGCAGGGGGCAAAAAACGACCCACGGTAGGTCGTCGAAAAAACCTACTGTAGGTCGTCGATGCGACCTACCGTGGGTCGTCGAGACGACCTACCGTAGGTCCCTAAAGCATGTCCTCGACAGGGGGCTGCCTCTTCGGTATGAGCGAGAATTTTACTACATTTGCGCCAGCAAGATGTGAGGTGCCCCTCTAGACAGAGACTTCCCTCCGAGCATCGGTGCAGGTCTTGGCTCAGTAGCTTAGTTGAATAGAGCGTCAGATTCCGGTTCTGAAGGTCGAGGGTTTGAGTCCCTCCTGGGTCACACGGTCGAAGCCCCATCCCAAGTAGTCTCTCAAGAGACTCTCCGGGATGGGGCTTCGCTGTATATCGGGGCTCGGGCGGTATGCGGAGTTATTTGTATATTTGGGGGCTAAAAGCGCTACATTGACATATACTCTAGCTAATAAACCCAAGAACTGATGCATTCGAATCAAGCTGGCCTCTCGCCAGAAGCCTTCCAAGGGAATGTCGAAGGCCAACCTGTCCAACTCTATACCCTAACGAATAAGTTCGGAACAGAAGCACACTTCATCAACCAGGGTGCTAAGCTCGTGTCCCTCGTCGTACCCAGCCGTACAGGTCTGGTGGATGTGGTCCTCGGGCACAACAGCCTGCAGGAATATATCGATAGTGAAGAAGCTTACTTCGGAGCGATCTGCGGGCGCTATGCCAACCGTATTGCCCTGGGGAAGTTCGCCCTCGATGGAGTCACCTATGAGCTACCTATCAATAATGGACCCAACAGCCTACACGGAGGCCTTCGTGGCTTCAATGCCGTGATCTGGAAAGGGGAGCAAACGAAGGCGAACCAAGTCACCTTCCGCTACGTCTCTCCCGACGGCGAAGAGGGCTACCCAGGCGAGCTATCGGTCGAAGTCGTCTACACGCTCACGGACGAACATGAGCTGACGATCGAATACACCGCTTCGACGACGAAGCCCACGGTGCTCAACCTTACCAACCACGCTTACTTCAATCTCTCGGGCGAAGGTGACCCCTCGGTACACGACCACACCCTCGTGATCGACGCTAAGGAATATCTACCCACCGATGAGACGGCTATCCCCTACGGAGCTCCCGCTCCCGTCGAGGGTACGCCTATGGACTTCACCACGCCCCATACCATCGGGGAGCGGGTGGATGCCGACTTCGACCAGCTACGCTGGGCACGAGGCTACGACCATACCTATATATTAGATAAGGCGCTGGGTAAGCTTGGCCGTGCAGCCCGTTGCTCTTCACCTAAGACAGGCATCGTCATGGAGGTCTATACCGACCAGCCAGGCGTACAGCTCTATACCGGCAACTGGATGAGTGGCAACCTTCGTGGTAAGCACGACCATCGCTATCCAGCCCGTGCTGCCCTCTGTCTCGAGACCCAGCACTATCCCGACAGCCCCAACAAACCCGAGTATCCGACGACACGCCTCAATCCCGGTGAAGTCTTCCGCTCGGTGACTGCCTTCCGCTTCACAGTAGAAGGCTAAGCAACGCTAACTAACAGAATCCATTCACATAAACAGTAAGTAATGACACAACAGAAACAGACGCAGAGCTATCTGGTGCCGTTCATCATCATGGTGGTGCTCATGGCCCTGGTGGGACTGATCACGAACCTGAACGGGCAGTTCCAGGCACCTATGCAGGCCGCCTTCCTACAGAAATCAGGCTCACTGACCAATGCGCTCACGACGCTGATCACCTTCGCCTTCTTCAGTGGCTACCTAGCGATGGGTATCCCCAGTGCTAAGTGCATCGAGAAGAAGGGCTACAAGAAGACCCTCATCATCGGGCTCTTCGGTCTGATCGCTGCCTTCGGTCTGTATGAGCTCTCAGCTTATATCTTCGAGGCAGTAGACCTGGAGAAGTTCCAAGCTGAAGTAGCAGATCCTAATGCGGTCATCATCCCTGTAGCCTACTATGTCTTCCTGCTGGCAGGCTTCGTCGCAGGTTCGGCTATGACCTTCCTTCAGGCAGTGCTCAATCCCTACATCGTCGCTTGTGACGTGAAGGGTACGACAGGGGTCACGCGTCAGTCGATCGCAGGTACGGCTAACTCTACGATGGCTACGATCGCTCCTATGCTCGTAGCGTCGGTGATCTTCGCTGGTAAGAGTGGTCTGGACATCGCCCTTAGCTCGCTCTACATCCCCTTCCTCGTGCTCATCGTCCTCGTCGGTGGTCTCATCGTCGCTCTGATGAATATACACCTTCCCTCGATCGCTAGTGCAGAGAAGAAGGAAGGCGAAGTGCTGGAGAAGAGCGTCTGGAGCTTCTCGCATCTGGCTCTCGGTGTCGTAGCTATCTTCATGTACGTCGGGGTAGAAGTCTGTATCGGGAACAATATCAACCTCTATGGTCAGAGCCTAGGCTTCAAGCCCGAGCAGGCAGCTCTGATGGCGACTATCTACTGGTCTCTGATGCTCGTCGGTCGTCTCTGTGGTAGCTTCCTCAGCAGTATCAGCGCTAGCAAGCAGCTCCTGATCACCTCAACGGGTGCAGGTGTCCTCGTCCTCGCTTCGATCGTGACGAACAATCCCTACTTTCTCGTCGGTGCAGGTCTCTTCCACTCCGTCATGTGGGGGGCTATCTTCTCACTGGCTATTGACAAGCTCGGTAAGTACACGTCCGCTGGCTCAGGTGCTCTGATGATGGGTATCTTCGGTGGTGCTATCCTTCCTTTCGCACAGGGTATCCTCGCCGATAGCCTCGGTAGCTGGCACTTCACCTGGGTCATCGTCCTCGTCGGTGAAGCCTACCTCCTCTACTACGCACTGGTAGGTCACAAGGTACGTCAGCTCCCTTAGTTTTCGGACTTCTTTAGCCCCTTCACAGTCCCCCTCTCGTACGACTATACGTCAGGGGGACTGCTTTTCAAACAAATATCTTCAGACCTCAAATGAATACACAAGCTATCCGCGACAAGTTCGCAGCCCTCTATGGTGAAGCCGGCACCCTCTACACTTCGCCTGGTCGTATCAACCTCATCGGTGAGCACACCGACTACAATGGAGCCTTCGTCTTCCCCGGTGCCATCGACAAGGCTATGGTCGCAGAGATCCGCCCCAACGGTACGGATCGTGTCCGTGCCTTCGCCCTTGACCTCAATGAGTCAGCAGAGTTCGGACTCAAGGAAGAGGATGCACCTAGCCAGTCTTGGGCACGCTACATCTTCGGTGTCTGCCGTGAGATCCAGAAGCGTGGAGGCAAGATCGCAGGCTTCGACACGGTCTTCGCTGGTGATGTCCCCCTTGGCGCAGGTATGTCTTCGTCGGCAGCACTGGAGAGCACCTTTGCCTTTGCTCTCGATGATCTCTTCTCCCTCGGCCTCTCCAAGTGGGACATGGCTAAGATCGGTCAGGCTACGGAGCATAACTACTGCGGAGTTAAGTGCGGTATCATGGACCAGTTCGCCTCAGTCTTCGGTAAGGCAGGTAAGCTCCTTCGCCTCGACTGCAAGAGCTTCGAATACGAAGAGCATCCCTTTGATCCTAAGGGCTACCGTCTGCTCCTCGTCGACAGCTGTGTCAAGCATGAACTCGCTAGCTCTGCCTACAACAAGCGTCGTGAGAGCTGTGAGCGTGTCGTCGCTACCCTCGCTAAGCGCTATCCAGAGATCAAGTTCCTCCGTGATGCTTCCTTCGCTCAGCTCGAAGAGGTGAAGAATGAAGTCAGCGAAGAGGACTACAAGCGTGCTGCCTACGTCATCGGCGAAGTAGAGCGTGTCCTCGCTGTGTGCGAAGCCCTCGACAAGGGGGACTATGCTACCGTCGGTGAGAAGATGTATGAGACGCACCACGGCATGAGCAAGCTCTACGAAGTGAGTTGCGAAGAGCTCGACTTCCTCAATGACCTGGCTCGTGAGTTCGGTGTCACGGGTTCTCGTGTCATGGGTGGTGGCTTCGGAGGCTGTACGATCAACCTCCTCAAGGAAGAGCTTCACGATAGCTTCATCGCCGAAGTCAAGAAGCGCTATGAAGCTAAGTACGGCATCCAGCCTAAGTTCTACGACGTTGTCATCTCCGACGGCGCTCGTTGCCTCTAAGGCGTAGCGCTCCGCTCGCCTTTAACCACGACACCCCGCAAGGAACTTGCCTTTTCGTTAGGCAGTCTCCTTGCGGGGTGTCGTCGTTTTCTCTGTCGAAGGGGATTAAGCTACCTTACTTCTTCCTTCGCTTCTTCCATTCCTCTAGGGTGAGCTTGGTGAAGTGCTCGGTACGTACTTCGCCGAGTAGGGGCACGGGCTTCTGCTCTTCGGTGTGGCTGTACTTGAAGCCACACTTCTCTTGAGTTCGTTGGGATTTCACATTGCCCTCGTAATAGCCACACCACACGGCACTCATCGCTAAGTCTTCGAAGGCATAGCGAAGCAACTCATCGACAGCTTCGGGGATCAAGCCTTGACCCCAAAAGGGTTCGCCGATCCAAAAGCCCAGCTCGCATTCTCCTTCTGCGATCTTTGCTGTATGGATAGTGCTTCTCAAGGTCATGAGTCCGATGCTTCCGATAACTTCGTTCGTTTCCTTGAGCACTACAGCGAAGTTCCCCGAGTCGGAGAGTACGCTTCGGATGATCTCACGGCTCTCGTCCTCGCTCTGGTGCGGAGGCCAACCGGCGATAGGACCGACATTGGGGTTCTGTGCATATTTGAAGAGGGCAGGAGCATCGCTTTCTCGCCAAGGCCTCAAGAGAAGTCGTTCGGTCTCTAGTCTCATAATCATTCGTTGGAAGATAGTCGTAAGAGGGAATAGGCTCGCTATTCCCACCACAGGACAAAGTTGCGGATAGGTGCCGTGCTGGGGATCTGCGAGCTATTGACGGTCTTCGTCTTCTCGTCCCACCAAGTAGCGGGGAGCTTTGACTTAGGGATAGAGAAGCTGGCACGCAGGTCATCTACCACGACGACGATATCCTTCTTGTCGGGCTCGATGCGCGTGATCGAATAGGCCTGCTTGATATCCCCAAAGGTAGAGGCTGTAGTGATGTCCTGCTCCGTATGGAAGAGTGGATTGAGGACGATCACACGATTTACTCGCTGCTTCATACCTGCACGCTTCTTCGGGCTGATGCTGAGGAGGGGCTCGAAGTAGCGTGTATAGATCGTATAGACGTCGTACTTGTCATCGGCGAACTCTCCCTCCTCCTTCAGCTCAATCTGGGCAGCAGGCACACGCTTGAAGATATCCTCGAGCGTCATCTCGCCCGTGATATCCCCGATGCTATTCTTCGTTATCGTGGACTTGTAGTAGGTCTCGGGGATAGGCACTCGGCCATCGATGTACGCCACCCGAGAGAGGATCTCAGTATCCTTCTTCGTGAAGACCGTGACGCCCAGCTGATCGTGGCTGGGTGCGATACACAGCGTGACACCCTCGGAGGACTCACCCAGTGGAACGAAGATCGTATCACGGCGAAGCGTCCCCAGCTCGACCAGATCGCTATGCTCCTTGCCCAGCAGCTGAGAGCCAGAGATGGAGATCAGGTATTTATCTCCTTCGGGGGATATCAAGAGCGAGCGATGGGAGCTGTCGCCTTCTTGGGGGGAGGCAAAAGTATATGTGCCAGGGAAGTTGTAGGGCTGGCGCTTACGCAAGATGTAGTGAGAGGACTGATCTCCCTTAATCTTATTTCCATTGGCATCGAGGATGGTCAGGGTCCCATCACCGAGGGCAAAGCGCTCTGGAATGTCGGGGGAATTAAGTGTCAAGATACCATCCTTCACGGTATAGGTCACCTTACTAATCTCGCGCACATACCCAGCAACTTCGCTCATATAGGTAGCGTGTATGGAGTCATCGAGGGTGATGGAGAGCTCAATGCCATCGCAGTCGACACAGGGGACCGTCCCGAGATAGACGGGGGGAACGGCGTGCGATGAAGTATCTTCGGACTGCTGCTTCCCTCCGCCTTGGCAGGAGAAGAGTCCGAGAGCGCAGAGGGCAATGATTAGACGTTCTTTTAGCATGACTTATTTGCTTATGAAGTGATTACTCTAAGTAAAGGCGGGGCAAGGCAAACGCCTTCGCCCAGCGTAGTAAAGGTAGCGTATTTACCGCTCACAGCTCTCGGGAGGGAAAGTGCGTTCTCGGGGAGAAGGCAAGCTACTTAGCGTAGGAAGTAGCAGAGCTTCGTGAGGGAAGAGGAAGAGGTCGGCGAAGGAAGTAGAGGAGTTTGACGACGAATGCAAAGGAGTTTTGCGAGCGAACTTCCTTGAGTTCGCCGCCATTCAAACGGTAGTAGCTGGAAGATTAACCGAATGAAGGTAAAGATTTACACGTATAAACTCGGAACTTAATACGTATTAAATCGGAATTTTATACGTATTAAGTTTCGAGGATTAATACGTATTAATCTGCAACCCCAAGTGATAAAAATACCGAACTTAACCGAAAGAGATTTCACATTCCAACGAAACTAACTACCCTTACTCCAGCAATAAACCGCACGAAGTAGCTGACCTTCCACCCTCCCCTTCAGCTACTTCGCCCAACTACACAATGTACTATGACAAGCAAAACACTTCAGTACGTCCTCTTCCCTCGGAAGGTTACCTTCGGCAAGCACCGTGGGAAGACCATGCAGATCGCTCGTCTCACGGGGCGCTATCATGTCGACTTCGAGCGCTTCTGCGACCTCGTCTCCCGCAACACCACTCTAAACTACATGGAGGTGCAGAGTGTCCTCAACCTCGCCGCAGACACTGCACGTGACCTTGTCTCGGAGGGCGCCATCGTTGACTATGGTCGCCTCGGGCACTTGATGCCCAGCTTCAGGAGCCGTGTCGTAGAACTCGAGGAGAAATTCAATCCCACCATCCACATCGAAGAGGTCAAAGTGCTCCTTCGCCCATCGAAGCGCTACTTCACTCTAGAGGATATTCACTTCCGCCGAGCGCCACAAAAGACGAAGAGGACAAAGGGCTAGCGGAGGAAAGACGGAGTTTTTTGCTACCTTTAGTAGGGCAAAGCGGGGGGATTCACCGCCCTTCGCACCGCCTCAAACAATACATTCATTCTAAGAACTAGACCCCATTATGAGCCAAATCAAGGACTACATCCGCGAGCACGAAGGCCGCTTCCTCGAGGATCTCTTTGAACTTATCCGTATCCCTTCCGTTAGCGCCAAGAGTGAACACAAGCCCGACATGCAGCGTGCTGCCGAATATTGGCAGAGCCACCTGAAGAAGATCGGCGTACAGCACGCAGAGATCTTCCAGACTCCAGGCAATCCCATCGTCTTTGGCCACTATCAGAAGGACCCTTCACTACCTACGCTCCTCGTCTACGGCCACTACGACGTGATGCCCCCCGAGCCACTTGACCTCTGGAAGAGCGAACCCTTCGAACCCGAAGTACGTGACGGTCACATCTGGGCTCGTGGTGCCGACGACGACAAGGGCCAATCGATGATCCAGATTAAGGGCTTCGAGACGGCGCTTGCCCTTGGACTCGTGAACTGCAACGTGAAGTTCATCCTCGAAGGTGAAGAAGAAATCGGTTCGACCAACCTGGAACCCTTCTGCCGTGAACACCTAGAGATGCTCAAGGCCGACAATATCATCGTCTCCGACACCAGCATGCTCAGCGCCGAAACTCCTTCGATCACGACGGGCCTACGTGGCTTAGCTTACTGGCAGATCGAAGTGACGGGTGCCGACCATGACCTACATTCTGGTCACTTCGGCGGTGCTGTCGCTAACCCCATCAATGAGCTCTGTAAGCTCATCGCTCAGATCCAGGACAAGGATGGTCGTATCACCATCCCCGGCTTCTATGACAAGGTCGTCGACCTAACGCCCGAAGAGCGTGAGATGATTCGTCAGATCCCCTTCGATGAAGAGGCATACAAGAAGTTCCTCGACGTAGATGATCTCTTCGGTGAGAAAGGCTACCACACGCTGGAGCGTAATAGCTGCCGTCCTTCCTTCGACGTCTGCGGTATTTGGGGCGGATACCAGGGCGAAGGTTCGAAGACTGTCCTTCCCTCAAAGGCTTATGCCAAGGTCTCTTGCCGTCTGGTAGCCAACCAGGATCATAAGGAGATCAGCCAAGCTCTCGTAGACTACATCGAGAGTATCGCACCTAAGTGCGTTCGTGTGAAGGTCACGAAGATGCACGGTGGTGAAGCTTACCTCTGCCCCATCGACCTACCCGCTTACCGTGCTGCCGAAGAAGCTGTCGGCGTAGCCTTCGGCAAGCGTCCCCTTGGCCTGCGCAGTGGTGGTAGTATCCCCATCATCGCTGCCTTCGAACGTGTCTTCGGGATCAAGACCATCCTTATGGGTTTCGGGCTGGAAAGCGATGCGATCCACTCTCCCAACGAGAACCTTCCTCTCGACATCTTCTACAAGGGTATCGAGGCTGTAGCCGAATTCTACAAGGTCTACCCTAAGAAATAAGCACCCAATTACACTGAATGTCCATCCTTATTAAGAATGTCCTTCATCAGGACAAGCTCACCGACGTCCTCATCGAGGGCAACCGCATAGCCCGTATCGCCTCAGGTATCTCTGCTCCAGCTGGAGCAGAGGTGCTTGATGGCACGGACAAGGCGATCATCCCCGGCTTCATCAACACGCATACACATGCTTCGATGACGCTCTTCAGAGGCTATGGCGATGATCTTCCGCTGATGACTTGGCTGGAGGATTATATCTGGCCCGTCGAAGCACAGATGACTGCCCATGATGTCTACGTAGGAGCTCGGCTGGCTTGTCTTGAGATGCTTCGCTCGGGGACGACTTGTTTCCTCGATATGTATATGCACCCACTCGAGACAGCAAAGGCTGTCGAAGAGATGGGACTACGTGCACACCTCTCCTATACGCTTTTCGACCAGGGTAATGCCGAGCGAGCAGAACTCGATCGTAAGCGAAGCTACGAGTACTTCGACCGCTTCAAGGAGTTCAGTGATCGTATCACCTTCACCCTCGGACCACATGCTATCTACACGGTGAGCGGAGAGCAGCTCCAGTTCTGCCATCAGTTCGCCGTCGAGCATAATGTCAAGATCCACCTGCATCTCTCCGAGACGAAGGGTGAGATCGATGAATGTGTCCGTCGACATGGTCTTACGCCCGTCCGTTATCTAGAGAAGCTCGGCATCCTCAGCGAGCACCTCGTCCTAGCACATGTCGTTTGGATCGATGACGAAGAGATGGATCTGCTAGCCAAGTACAATGTCAGCGTGGTGCACAATCCCGCTTCTAACCTCAAGCTTGCTAGTGGCTATGCCTTCAAGTACGAGGAGATGAAGCGCCGTGGTATACGTATCGGCATCGGGACGGATGGATGCTCTTCGTCGAATAACCTAGATATGGTCGTGGCGATGAAGTTAGCTTCCTTCCTCGGTAAGGGATGGAGATTCGATAGTACGGCATGTAAGGCGGATGATATCTTTGCATCCGCTACGAGTGTCGGTGCAGATATCCTCGGCATTCCCGCTGGGCGTGTCGAAGAAGGCGCATTAGCGGACGTCTGTCTCGTGGATCTCAACACTCCCGAACTGGTACCGCTGAATAGCCTTACCTCTAATCTCGTCTACGCTACTTCGGGTAGTAGCTGTGTAGATACGGTCATCGTCGACGGCCGTATCCTGATGCGAGACAAGTACGTCCCAGGGCAAGAGGCGATCATTGCCGAAGCTCGAGAGGTCGCACGCCGTCTCTTCAAGCACGATTAGATGCAGGGATTTTCCCTTCTCAATAGAGTAGCACACGTAGCTTTCGGGCAAAGACTCAGCGAGCGCCTTTGGCTCTTCGCTCTTGTCTTCTTAGCCCAGCTACGTGTGCTACTTGCTTACATCCCCTATCAAACAGAAGTTCCCTCGGACGAAGTACTACCGCTGGCGCTTGATCAGCTACTTCGTATCGGCGGTTGGGCAAGTCTCCTGACGCTTCTCTTTGCCCTGGCTCCGTGGAAGTGGCTGGCCCGCTCGCTGGGAGCAGTCTTTGCGGGCGCCGTCTTGCTGCTATCGGCCTACGAACTCTACCTCATCGGCCTCTACCATGTTACTTATAATATGGACTTGGCGCAGATCATGCTCTCGACGAATTGGCGAGAGGGGAGTGAGTTCCTCGATAGTATCACGGCGAGCCAAGCGCTAGCTGTCCTCTTTCAGCTCGTACCTGCGGTCAGCATTGCCTTGCTTGTCAGCCTCTTTACTAAGAAACACCCTGTCTTCTTTAGCCTCTTCGGCTACATCACCGGCACAGTGCTCATGCTTCTTGGTCCTGTAGGTACTCTCTATAGTGACCTCCGTTTATGCCATCATCACAGTAGCTTCTCTGGACTACAATACTCGGGTATCGATCGCATCATCTATAATACGCTGAGCGCACACAAGGCGATGAGGCAGATAGCTTCGGAGCAGAAGACAATACATAGCTCTCAGCGCACGATCACTGATCTGAGCGTCACTCCTATATCTAAGGCACCACTCCAGGTCGTCCTTATTCTCGGCGAATCAGCTCGTCGTACTAGTATGCACTGCTACGGCTATCCGCTGGAGAATACTCCTTATGCCGACAGCTTAATTCAAGCTAGAGAGCTCATCCCCTTCACCAATGTTGTCTCTCCTGCTTCGGCTACAATCCTCTCCAATACCCGTTCGCTCACCTTCTTTACCCACGAAGAAGGAGAAACTCCGTGGTATAAGTTCCCCTCGCTTATTCAGGTGCTCCGCCAAGCAGGCTATGCAACAGTCTGGATTGCTAACCAAGAGATCACGGGTAAATATTCAATGTCTAATCTCTTTGGTCGTCAAGCAGACATCCTCACGGGGAATCCAGCCTTCTTTAGCGGTCTAGGAGGGGAGAACATCGTTAATCGCCCCGACCTCTATGATGAAGCGATCCTCCCGATGCTCTTTCATTATGACAGCTTGCCCGATAGTCTTCGTTCGACTTCTCCGCTGGGGCTCTTCCAAGTGGTGCATCTCATGGGCTCGCATATGACTTATGCCGAGCGCTACCCCGAAGCTTTCGCCCGCTTTTCTCCTGATAGTTTGCCCGAGCGTAAGGATGAACGGAAGGACGAGATCATAGCAGGCTATGCGAATAGCCTCCTCTACACCGACTACATCATCCACGAGATCATCGAGCGCTATCGTGAGGAGAATGCCCTCATCATCTATGTCTCCGACCACGGCGATGCCCTCTTCGACGAAGACTATCCCGAACTGATGGGCCACGCATTGGTGCCAAGGGCGGTAGAGATCCCACTCTTCGTCTACTTCTCTCCGCAACTTCGCAAGGAGCGTCCCGATCTCTGGCGCCAGATCAGCCGTCAGCGGGATAAGCGTATCCTGTCGGATCTCCTTACTCATGCCTTGGTTGACCTCCTCGGTATCCATACCGAGTACACTCAGCCTCGTTTCAACTTCTTCGCTCCTACCTACGACGACCGCCGTCAGCGCATTGTCGTCTCCCCCACTTCGAATAAGAAGATGGTGATGTAGTACAGCTCCGTCACCAAGTATGTCCTATAAAGTCATATGAAATAATGAACAAAATCCTTTCCCTTCTCACGCTACTTCTCTGCGTTTCCATCGTAGTCTCTTGTTCCGAAGAAAAGGAAGAGCCTCCTACTTCCATTACACTGAGCCCGGAAGGACGAATCATGCACCACGGAGAGACGCTTCAGCTGACAGCGACTCCCAATAGAGGAGTCTCATTCGTCTCGGAAAACAAGAATATAGCTTCGGTTAATTCTTCGGGGCAAGTGCAAGCTGTCCTCATCGGGAAGACCCGTATCGTAGCTTCAGCTGGCTCGGCTGTGGCTTATTGTGAGATCGATGTTCGCCCCAAGGTCATCAATTTACCAGAGCCCCTTCTTCTCTTTGGTCGGAATATTGATGAAGTAAAGAAGCTCTTCGATGCAACATATCCTAGCGCTCAATATGAAGTAATCGAAGAGGAAGGAGCCTTCGCAAGATCCTTCCCTAACTATAAGGTGGAGAAGCAACGTATACCTCTATATGTCATCTATAGGAGTGATGACAATGGGAATCTGATATCAATCACTTACAAGACGCTAGCTTGGCGAAACCTCCTCAAAGAGTATACTCGCGAACGATACCTGTCCACTAACAAGATGGTCAAAGATAAGTACGAATTTCTCTCCGTGGACGAGCGCATCCAAGTACTAGTATCAGCCCATGCGGGAGATCATCATGATGCTACCTTCTTGCATGGTCCCAGACCCTAGATTCCTTTCTCCTTCTTTGGTTCTTGCTATATTGCTATGCTCGGGTGGCGCTAGTATCCGAAGTATTCAGCAATGATATATCAAGGACTATACTACCACCATCATCCCTAGGTACTGAATTACCTCCCTTTTTATCCCCCTAAGAATACGAAGACCGCTACCATCCTCGGTAGCGGTCTTCGTATTATTGGAGGGGTGCTTCACTAGCCTGCCGAGACTCCTTATATCTAGCTCCCTCACTTCTACCAATAGGTCTCCCTGGACGGAAGGGCGAGATCATCGAGCGCTATCGTGAGGAGAATGCGCTCATCATCTATGTCTCCGACCACGGCGATGCCCTCTTCGACGAAGACCATCCCGAACTGATGGGTCACGCATTGGTACCAAGGGCGGTAGAGATCCCACTCTTCGTCTACTTCTCTCCGCAACTTCACAAGGAGCGTCCCGATCTCTGGCGCCAGATCAGCCGTCAGCGGGACAAGCGTATCCTATCGGATCTCCTTACTCATGCCTTGGTTGACCTCCTCGGTATCCATACCGAATACACCCAGCCTCGTTTCAACTTCTTCGCTCCTACCTACGACGACCGCCGTCAGCGCATCGTCGTCTCCCCCACTTCAAATAAGAAGATGGTGATGTAGGATAGTATCGCCACGAAGGATATCCTATAAAGTCACTTAGAATAACGAGTAGAGAGCCTTCCCTTTTCAGGATATTTCTCTAAGCCATTGTTGTAATCTCTTGTTCTAAAGAATGGGAAGAAGTTCCCACCTTCGTTATGCTGGACAGGGAAGGACGGATCATTTTCCTTGGTGAGCTACGCCAGATGACAGCAATTCCTGGTAAAGGCGTCTCCCTCTCTTCTGATGGCAAGGATGTGGCTTCAGTTTATTCTTCGAGGCTAGTGCAGGCGTTCTTATATCGATGAGGCGTATCCTAGTGCTCCATATGGAGTAATCGAAGAAGAAGGACCTTCGGAATGTCCTCCCCTTACTACACGAAGTGGAAGCAACGGATACCTCTATATGTCATCTATAAGAATGAGGATAGGGGGAATCTAATATCAGTTACCTATCGGATGATCGCCTGGCGCAACTTCCATAAAGAGTATATTCGCAAGCGATCCTTGCCACCAACAAGATGGTCGAAGGTAAGTACGCATTTCTCTCACCGCATGAGCCCATCCAAGTACCAGTATTAGTCTATGTGTCCGATCGTCACAATGCTACCTTCCTGCATGGTCTCAGACGCTAAATATCCTGTCCCTTCCCTGATTATTGCTATATTTGCTTCGCTCTGGTAGCACCAGTCTTAGCAGTATTCAGCAACGATATATCAAGAACTATGCTTGACCAACATTATCACGAGGCAGCGAACTATCTCGCTTCTCGCCTCCCCAAGGACACGAAGACCGCTATCATCCTCGGTAGTGGACTCGGTAACCTCGGTGAAATGCTTCACCAGCCTACCGTCATTCCTTATAGCCAGATCCCTCACTTCCCACACTCTACAGCCATCGGGCATAAGGGGAACCTTATCGCGGGCACGCTCTCCGGCGTACCCGTGCTATGCATGCAGGGGCGCTTCCACTACTACGAAGGTTATCCTATGGAGCAGGTGACCTTCCCCGTGCGTGTGATGAAGCTCCTCGGTATCGAGAATCTCCTCGTCTCCAACGCTGCAGGCGGGATCAACCAGACCTTCCGTGTCGGCGACCTGATGATCATCCGTGACCATATCAACAACTTGCCCAACCCACTTATTGGGCCAAACATGGAGATGTTTGGCCCTCGTTTCCCTGATATGACCCGTCCCTACGACCGTGAATTCATCACGAAGGCGAAGGCGATCTCTCAGGAGCTCGGCATCCATGTACACGAAGGTGTCTACGTTGGTCTCACGGGTCCTTCGTACGAGACGCCTGCAGAGTACAACTATTGGGCACGCTCGGGTGGTGATGCCATTGGTATGAGCACCGTACCTGAAGTGATCGTAGCCCGCCATGCTGGTATACGTGTCTTCGGAATGTCTGTGATCACTAATGAAGGATGGCACTTCGACGATGACTTTGTCAATGACGGCGACGATGTGATACGTGCAGCTAACGCTGCCTCAGAACGTATGGGCCGCATCTTCAGCGAGCTCGTCCGCCAGCTGTAAGCTGTAGCCAGCAGACCGATTAGAAACAAAGAAGCCCCGCCTTCCTCTAATAGAAGGCGGGGCATCGTGTATCTAGAGATGATTGTGCTCGCGGGGAAGACTTACTTCTTCTGTAGGAAGAGCCAATCTCGTACGGGTTTCAGCAGGTAAGCATAGTCGAAGGAATACATGTGCTCAGCTCCTTTCCAAGCTTGCATTGCTTCGGGTGCAACCGTATTTGGTGAGAAGCGGATGAAATTGATTGGTTTCCCTTGCTGTAGTAGCGTGGAGACCAAGGCGTCTTGCTCGGCTTGAGGGAGCTTAGCTGAGAACTCAACTTCTCCGAAATTAGCCTTCTCCCGGAGGAGTATCTCTGTAAGTTCAGCCATTCCCTTTGATGCTTTGGGGTCTGCTGCAGAGATAATGTAGAGGAATCGCTTCTTAGCCAGGGGCGCGAGTACCGCTGGATCCCACTGACTACCGACGAAGAGCGAGGCGGCGAAGAGGTCAGGATACTTCACATTGAGGTAGAAGGAGATCATCCCACCCATGGACTGGCCCGTAGTATAGAGGCGATCTTGGTCGATACTATAGGAGCGGAGTACTTCCTGAAGTAGATGATAGGTAGTGGTGACTTCGGGCGATACTTCCCAAGCATCATTAGTTGCGCTCTGTGGTCCCTTGTAGGAAGGGACGAGGACAAAGGAAGGATGCTCCTGTTGGCTCTCTTCTGTGGCCCATATGATCCCTCCATATCCTTGCTTTAGCGGAGCTATTGCCCCCTTGCCTACTGTACTTGCGTCTGCCATGAAGAGTATGAGGGGGTACTTCTTCGTGGAATCATAATTCTCTGGTATAAATAGGTTGTAGACCATCGATACTCCTGTCTCAGGATCTACAAAGGTGAGTGTGCGGAAGCGAGGAGCGATCTCTTCTCGTAGTGTAAGTAGACGGGTGTCATACCCCTTATTGGCGCCCCCATAGATACTCGCTACATTCTGAGAAGAGGAGGCCAGTGCTGTGGGGCTGAAGGGCTTCTTTGTAGCGCAACTACTTAGGAGTATAGCTCCAGCTAGTACTTTGGTGGGATATTGGAGCAAGGACATAAGTTAAATGAGTAAAGTGAATAATGCTTTAACGAGATAGACATCTGGCGCAGGACTTCGTTTAATCCCTCATGCGATGGATCATAGATGTAGTATCAATCGTTAAGTCAAGTTACTTCTCTAGCGAGCTCGTCCGCCAGCTGTAAGGCATTGCTCTTACCTAGCTAGATATTAGATGCCCCGCCTTTCACTTGGAAAGGCGGGGCATCTAATTTTAGGAGAGAACAACTCTGAAATGAGTACTGTGCTTCCCTTACGATCTCCTATGAGAAAAGCATCTCTTCTTTCTAGTATTAACTAGTTTATCCTCGTTGGTACATGTCGGAGAATGTGTCTTCAGTTATCCACTATAATCGTCATGTATAGATATCAGTATCCATAGGGGATAAAGGATCTCAAAGTTATTAATGCAATTGTCTGGAGTGAAAAGGATAATAAAAGGTGACTAATTAATGCTTTGGTAGGGCTTCTCCATAAAGGCAGAAGCGTAGGTAGCGATTACTTCGAGTAATCTGAATTGAGAGAAGGGTGGGAATGAAGATCAGAGTTGTCATTGCCAGACCAAGTAATGCCTGGAAAGCAAAGTGTGCTATTGGATCGCCTAGAATGGATTGCTCATAGTTTCTAAGTATAGGAAGATCAGGAAGGAAAAAGTAGTGTAGGAAATAGACTGCTAGAGAAACCCGTCCTAGGTAGGCGAGAGCACGTATCCATTTGAGGCGTTCAGTTTGCTCCGTAACGAATATGCGAGTAGCACTATAAATGAAGATTAGGCCTGCAAGGGTTATTAATATTTCTTGCCCAATGAAGGAAACTCCCAAACGTAGGGCAGTAAAAAGAACCACAAAGCTAAAGAAGCCTACCGCTCCTATCTGTTCACTTCGTATAAGAGCTTCAAATTGAGGATATCGCCCCAAGAAGTATCCGAAGAGAAGATACTTATAAAGATATGCTACCTTATATAATACGAGTCCATTACATATTCTTGAGTCAAAGGTGTAGAAATATGCAATGAGACCTTCAACTATGGGGATAGAGAGTAAAAGGATTGTAATGTGAAGCGCTTCAGTAGCTGTTTTTTCTCGATGAATCCATATATAGCATCTTGTGGCAAGATGACTGATTCCTTGTGCAAAAAAGAAAACTATAAAGATCACGAATAGGGCATAGGTAAACCAGTATCCACCGACCATACTTCTGAGGGGAAGAGAAACGGCTCCCTCATCAGCTATTTGAGCGATTTCAGCAATGAATAGCAGGGGTAGCAATAGTCTAAGAGTCTTAGTCCGCCAAAATGTGCATACCCCCCTTAGTGTCCAATCAATTGGCCGAGTTGCAAAGTAACCAGTGACTAAAACAAAGAGAGGCATGTGTATGCTATAGATCACATCCTCAATGACGGAAGGAGCTCCTCGTAAAGATGTGCGGAAGACATGACCGAGGACGACCAGCAAGATAGCTATGCCTTTGAGTACGTCGAATGATACTGAACGTTGGCGCATTGTGAGATGGTTAAGGTGGATGAGAACAAATGGACTCCTGAGTTTAAATATGCCTAAGGGGAATCATTAAAAACTAGATGAAAACTAGGCGACGCTCATCTTCTCGAGTGTAACAGTAGAAAGAAGTGATGCCTCCGAAGAATAGCACAAAGATAATCCTTTTATAGATATAGGTGTTGAGATGTGGTATAGAAAGAATAATGATACCCCTTGTAGAGGTTGAGTTTGGGTTACTTCTGTTGTCTTTTTCTAAACTCCGTCTCCCGCCACGGATCTTGTCCGTGGCGGGCTTCGCTTCTTAGGGAGAGGGGCTCGGCTTAGAGGGCGAGCGAAGTGGTGAACTGAAGGTTACGCCCTTCGGCCGGTATGTACTGCGTGCTGTTGATAGTAGCACGGTGGTAGACGGCGTCAAAGAGGTTATTGACATTCAGCTGCAGGCGCAGTGCCTTCGAGACATTGAGGCTAGCTACAGCGTGGAAGATGGTGTAACCAGGTACCTTGAAGATGTTCGTCTCATCGGAGTAGAAGGACCCGCTGTGCTCCGTACCAAAGCCAAGACGGAAGGCTTCACCCTTACGGCCTAGACCGATGTTATAGAAGCCCCATGCAGATAGCTTATCTAGAGGTACACGCTTGAGACGGTTGCCAGCCGTGACATTCTTCACGAACTTCGACGAAGTGTATTCAGCGATGCGGGCGTCGGTGAGGGAGTAGCCAAGGGAGAAGTCAAACGCTGTAGAAGGAGCATAGTGCATCTCGAGCTCGATACCCTTGCTCACGGACTTCCCGATAGGACCGCCTATCTTACGTCCATCGGCGGCAGTACCGAGGTTGGTACGCACCATATTGTTGAGCGTGATGTGGTAGGCCGCTGCACTCAGGGAGAGCTCGGTACCGAGATCGAGGTGGAGGCCCACCTCCCACTGGCGTCCCGTGAGCGGTTTGAAGCTCCGAAGCTCAGAGTCGCTCATCTCCGTGCCGTCTGGGTGCATATAGACTACCTCGGGCGATAGTGTGATGCGCTGGGGCTTAAAGAAAGAGGAGAGGGAGCTGTACACGTTGAAGTACTTCGTGACATTGTACACCGCACCGAGGCGATAAGTGAAGGCTGTATTGGTCTGACGCTGGTCAAGGGTACGATCCAGAAGCTTGAAGTCGTCGGTATTGTAGATACCGTAGTCACGGCTGAAGAAGTCGAGACGGACACCTGCTAGCAGGTTTAGCTTCTGCCAGGTCATGAAGTCTTGTACGGAGAGGCTATTGACCAAATCGTTGAAGATCTGCATGCGTCGGTACTTCATGTAGATAGGGCCTTGGTCAAGGACGGGGTCCTTGAGCGTGACGATCGAGCCTACGCCTGCACCGGTGTAGGCAGCACGGTCGGAGCGACGGAGGTTGAGGTAGGAGAAGTTGTACGCAGCCAGTAGGGCATGCTTGGTATTCCCCCAGCGAGCACGGCCCGTGAGCTCTAGCTGATTCTGTGCCGTGAGCGTACCATAGGCGAAGCCGAAGCCGTCACGCTGCACTCGGTCGATGAGTACAGGTACCTTCTTGTTTCCGTCGAGGTAATAGTGCTTAGCGCCTACTGCCTTGTCGCCGGTGAGGTAGTTAAGTCCGTCGGTCGAGTAGTAGTTCAAGCTGTCATAGGCAAAGAATGCGTGCTCGGAGAGACGCCAGCGGTCGTTGATGGCGTAGCTGTACTTCCCGTGGAGCTTGACCGTCTTGTTCGTGAGGAACTCATTAGGGTCGGTGTAGGCTCGCGAAGCGGGCTCACTGCTGGGGAAGTCCCCTTGGCGGTAAGCAAGCTTATCGGTAGAAGCATCGTAGACGTCCCACTTCAGATGGGGCTGACCATAGTCGCCTCGGAAGAAGTCGTTGCTAGCGATCAGGGCGAAGCTCAGACGATGCTTCGGGGCAAGAGCGATATCTATCGCTGCATGGGCGTTAGCCGTCTTGGTGTAGTTGCCTCGCCAACCGTCGCTGGTCGAATATTCTACGTCTGCTCGGGCGTTGGCCTTAGAGGAGAGAGCACCCGTACCTCCAGCGGTGATGCGGTGTGTCGCCCAGGAGCCTACGGTGTAGCTAGCATCGAAGGCCTTCTTGGCTTTAGGTTGCTTGTTGATGATGTTGATGACACCTCCCAGTGCGGAGTGACCGACGCTCATCGAAGCGGCGCCCTTGAGTACCTCGATGTGCGATACTGCTGCCATCCCAGTTAGGGGAGCAGACTGCCAAAGAGCGTGGCGCTCGTCACGCATCCCATCGGAGAGTACCACTGACTCATAGAAGCCACGGAGGAAGAACATGTGGAAGCCCCCGTAGTCCTTGAAGGCATGGACACCTGGGAGCGTCTGCATGGCCTGAGCGGGATCGGAGTAGCCGAGCAGGCGGATCTTCTCCAGAGGCAGAATGTTGGTGGTGAGGGGGATCTCCCGTCGAGGGGCGGGGATCTTGACTACGGTGTTGGGAGCGGTGATACGGGCTCCACGAACGACGACCTCCTGGATATTCTGCACACTATCAAGTGCACTAGGCTCTTGAGCCGCTAGGGCGCAAGGCATAGCCAGAAGAGCCAGCAATGTAAGCTTTCTCATAAAAGTAAATCAGGTTGGTTAATAATGCCAAGAGGGGAGCATCCCTCTCAGCCGAGAGGTGGCATAAGCAGAAGCACCACCTTTTACATAATAGCACAAAGGTAGCTTATTTGTGCAAAGTCTACCCTCCCTCCCCGTGCTCCTCTCCTAGAGTCGGCAGGGGGACGGCGAAGCGGTAGAAGTCCCACACCTCTTTCTCTTTCTCTAGGGGTAGATCTTTGATCCCCTTGCCGAGGAAGGGGTTCTCCGCCTTGCCCAACTTTGGATAGATCACAAGGCAAGGGATGAGCTGACTAGGGTGCTCCCCGAAGAGCTTATAGTCACGAGCGTAGCCCGAGAGCTGTCTGATGATGTAGGTGTTGATCTTACCTCCTCCGTTGAAGCGAGGTATGTACTTGGTATCCATGACTAGTAGCGGGTCTTGGCAGATGAAGTCTGGACACCCGGTATGCCCCATCGCTTGGTACTCGACCTTGTCCCCATAGGCCTCTCGAAGTAAGCCTAGGACATAGTGCTCGAAGAGCAGGGACATGTCCAGCCAGAAGACGGGGCACGCCTCCTCCTTACTCTCTATATTCGTCAGGCTATAGTCATAGCGACGGAGGATGATCTGCGCTAGTCGTATCGCCTCGGAATAGGTGCGGAAGAGCTTCTGGTACTTGAAGTGCTTGAGTTCACTCACCTCGATCTCGTCGCCGACGTGAGCGAAGGCCGAGAGACACTGGTGCAGAGTATGCTCCAGCGAAGCTCGGCTTGCTCCCTGGGGAAGGGTAGAGAGGATCTGTCGGGAGAAGATCAGAGCCTTCTTGAGCAGTCTGTTCTCTGGGATGTCTACGGAGTACTCTTGGTAGCGACAGTAGACTTTGTCGGGGCGCTTGCGCAGGACGTTCGTGCGTTCGTGACGAAGGATAGCGATATGGCCCTTGACCTTCTTGAGGTTCTCTTCCCGCTGTACATAGTCTTTCTTGAGCCCAGCTCGAAGTACTTCCCTCACGACAGAGAGGAAGTGCACGATGATGAGCGGGCTCAGTACACTCTGTAGCTCGGGAGCCTTGATAGGAGGCTGGTTTAGGTCTATCTCATAGATCTTCGAGAACGCTTTTGCCTCGATGCCCGACTGCAGACAGCCACTGAAGAGGCGCAAGAAGTCAATCCGATCACAGCCTACTTTAGGGGTGATGACGAGCGACTCTTGCTCGTCAAACCACTGCGCACCGATGACATAGGAGGCGTAGTAGCCTTCGCACTGACCCTCCAGCTCTGCCTCCTCTTCGTCTCTAGGGGCAGAGCCCTTCTGCCACCAGCGGAAGAACCAGCGGTTTAACCCTGACTCTGGATTCAGACGCATCCCCTCCTCCCATTTAGGGTGGCGGGAGGGGATGCCTGCTAGTCGCTGATGCTCTTGGTAGCGCATCATTCCTTATCCGCTTCAGGATCTTTGCTTACCTCTGCCTGCTTAGGGCCACGGCATTTGCCTTGCTCCCAAGCGGAGAAGTACTCCCCGTCACCTTCTTTCGCCTGTAGGATACCATCCTTGATATACTCACGGAGAAGTGGGATGACCTCGTAGCGCATCTTCCTCTGTAGTTCGGGGAGATCCTTAGCGATGAAGTAGCTGTGTCCCACCTTCAGGTCCTCTAGGTCAAAGTCGCCTGCTTGATGAGTGGCGATGAAGGAAGCCTTATCGTCTGCCCCCTTGCCATTGATCTCTTCGAAGAGTGCTAAGACCTTGGCTTGTACGTCCTTGTCCTGAATACTCCCCTCTACGACCTCTCTGCTCGTCTCAAGCGTGATGAAGGCGAAGCGCCGACGTACAGCATAGTCGATCGCCCCTGTAGAGCGGTCGGTCGTATTCATAGTACCTATGATATAGAGGTTAGCAGGGACAGAGAAGCTTTCCTTAGAGTAGGGGAGGGTGACCTTAATGGGATGTGCTCCACCTCCCGTACGCTTGTCAGCTTCGAGGAGCGTAATCAACTCCCCGAAGATCCGTGATATATTCCCTCGGTTGATCTCATCGATGATCAGGACGTGGGGCTTGGTGGAAGTGTCTCCCTCCGTAGTGTGAGCCCGTTCACATATCTGTTTGAAGATACCTGATTGTACCTCGTAGGTGACATTCCCATGTTGTACTTCTGGCTTAAGACCTTCGACGAAGTCTTCGTAGTCCATCGACTGGTGGAAGGTGCAGAAGGCTATTTGTCCTTCCTCTCGAAGATACTCGTATTCCTCCATCACTTTTGCATGGTCCTCCAGCTCTGTGAACGAGGGATTACAGAGGCGTACCGCAAGGGAAGCCGTCGTATACGTCTTGCCTGTCCCTGGGGCACCTTGCAGGATGATGTTCTTCTTGTCCTTGAGGAGCTGGACTTGCTGCTCTAGTGTGTCTGTGATTTTTGCCTGCTTAGTCATGCGTGTGTATAGTTGATGGATATATGGCCATTGTTGTTTATTGGGGTCTGGCTTACAACACCTAAAGGTGCCTTGTGAGAATACGTTGGGATCAGGTTGGTCTTCCTCTGGTATGAAGCCTAAAATCTCTACGTTTCGATAGTTAATGTTATGATACTTTGCTTGTAGCTTCTCGCTAGTATAATTCGGCCCAATAATTTTGCATAAAGCCAAAGCTTTGTTCCCATCCCGGACAAGGACTATCGAGCCTTCTGGAATTCTTTTGAAGTCTTCACATTGCTTATCTTCCCATTCTGTTATACCGATAACAGGCTGTGCTTCTTGGAGCATGGGCATTGAATCAATCCGAGCTCCGTTTTTACCATAGGGCAAGTGCATCTGTATGTGCCAATAGGTCTGATTATCACTGCTCATAGAACTTGTTTTTAGTTAGTTGAACTAGCTTCGCTCTAGGCTGACCAGAGGACTAGAGCACCTCGAGCTGGGCAAAGCGAAGAAGGAGCTTCTTCGTCTCGCCGGTATCGAAGCGGACAGAGGCCTTGGCATTGTCCCCCGTGCCCTCGAGCTCTAGGATCTCGCCAGGACCAAAACGCTTGTGAAGGACTCGGCCCCCGATGTGAAGCGCCCCGAGCGACGTGTGTTTCTCTTCGGGCTCTTCCCCGAGTTCCCTGCGCTCGATGAAGACCCGCCGGCTCGGTGGAGCCTTGGGCGAGAAGACGGGGGCGGAAGAGAAGTCAGAGGGGAGTTCGCACCCGTAGCTCCGGGGTGAGGGTACGGGTCTTCCTCCGAGGGTAGCACCAGCGCCAAGCTCGGAGTCAAAGGTGACGAGTTGCTTAGGGAGCTCTCGCAGGAAGCGACTTGGACGCCCGTACTCTGTTCGCCCGTTGCGGAAGCGCTCCCGAGCATAGCCTATGTGGCACGTCTTCTCGGCACGAGTAAGTGCTACGTAGAAGAGCCTACGCTCCTCCTCTAGCTCCTTCCCTATGTTGCTCATCATCGAGGGAAATAGATCTTCCTCGAGACCTACGATGAAGACGTGAGCGAACTCCAACCCCTTCGAGGCATGGATGGTCATTAGCGTCACGCAGTCGTCATCATCGGTCGCACCATCCTGATCGGTCATGAGAGCGATCTCGCTGAGGTAGGAGGCAAGGGTGGGAGTTTGGTCTGCTTCGAGGGAGGCGTGAATATATTCGTCGATCCCGCCGAGGAGCTCCTTGAGGTTCTCCACCCGGCCTTTTCCTTCGGCAGTCGTATCACTCTGGAGATCAGCGAGGATGCCCGTCTGTCGGATGATTCGCTCTGCTACGGCGTAGAGGTCGCTCTCGGTACGGCTGAAGTCCCGGAGCTCGTCTAGCAGGGCAGCGAAGGCCTGTAGTCGTGTGGCCGTGGGCTTATTGACTGCTACCTCGTAGCCTAGAGGATCACGGAGTACGCGCATCAGGGAGGTAGCTTGGTGGCGAGAGGCTTCACGTACTCGCTGGACTGTCGTATCCCCGATACTTCGCTTAGGGTAATTGATGATGCGGAGCAGAGCCTCCTCGTCCTGCTCATTGACCATCAGTCGGAAGTAGGCGACGACGTCCATGATCTCCTTGTGGTCGAAGAACGACCGCCCCCCGTAGATGCGGAAGGGGAGGCCGACACGACGGAAGACCTGCTCGAGGATACGACTCTGTGCATTCGTTCGGTAGAGTACTGCTATCGAGCTGTAGCTAGCGCCCGCTCGGTGGAGGCGCTGAATCTCTTCGCTAGCCCAGAGCGCCTCGAGATCGCCTGTGAGCGCCTCGTGTACCTGGATGGGATCACCGACGGCCTCCTCGGAGAAGACCTCCTTGGGGATCTGATACTCATTGTGTGCTATGATCCCGCCGGCAGCCTGTACGATGGTCTGGGTGGAGCGGTAGTTGCGCTCGAGCTTGAAGGTACGTGCGCTGGGGAAGGTCTTCGTGAAGCTCAGCATGTTATCTAGGTTCGCCCCACGGAAGGAATAAATGCTCTGTGCGTCGTCGCCCACGACGAAGATGGCTCCCTTGTCCTGCATGAGCTGTCGGGCGATCATGTATTGAGCGAAGTTGGTGTCCTGATACTCGTCAATGAGGAGATAGTCTATACGCTCCTGCCAGAGACTGAGCACGTCGGGATGCTGGCGGAAGAGGATGTTGGTTTGTAGCAGGAGGTCATCGAAGTCCATGGCATTAGCTAGCCTTAGCTCGGCTTCGTAGTGCTGATAGATCTCGGCGATCTTCGGTAGTCCGCTCTTGGCATCGTACTTGATGAAGTCGGAGTAGGAAGCATAGGCCGAAGCAGTGATCAGGCGGTTCTTGGCCGAGGAGATACGGCTGTGGATGGCGTTGGGCTTGTAGACCTTGTCATCGAGACCCAGCTGCTTGATGATCGCCTTGATACGGCTACGGCTGTCGGAGGTGTTGTAGATGGAGAAGTCCGGCGTATAGCCTAGGAGGGTGGCGTGCTGACGCAGGATGCTGAGGAAGACCGAGTGGAAGGTGCCCATACGTAGCTCTCGTGCTCGGGAGCCGATATGCTGGCTGATGCGGTGGCGCATCTCTCGGGCAGCCTTGTTGGTGAAGGTCAGTGCCATGAGCCCCCGAGGATGGTAGCCAGAGTCGATGAGGTAGAGGATCTTGTAGACGAGGACACGTGTCTTGCCACTGCCAGCACCAGCGATGACTAGGGCAGGGCCATCGTTGTAGACGACGGCGGCACGCTGAGCTTCGTTGAGCTCACTGAGGTAGGGGAAGTCGAGGGATTCGCTAGGGCTCATCGGGGATCTTTGAGAGGAGTATAAAGGGGAGAGTATCGGAGAAATAAGTGGAACAAAGATACCGAATTTGAAGGTGAGCCGAAGAGGGTGCTCTTGGGGAAGCTCCTCCGCTAGGGCAAAGATCGGGGTAGGGGAGACCAACTAGTGGCGCTACTGGTGCCACCCGAGAGGCGCTACTGTAGCCTCGAGGGAGGCACCAGTAGCGCCTCCGTGGAGGTAAGCCTGCTGCCTCCGAGCTGGAGACCCTTCCCGAGGGAGTGGGGGACTACTTGGGCGGGCACTCGGGCGGAGGTGCTAGCAGAAGAGCGGTTTTCTTCGTAACTTTGTGTACTATACACTCTTTAGGGCTGGTGATGAGACCGCCCACGATTTATTTAGATGCAAGACCTAGATATCCGAGGAGCACGTGTGCATAACCTCAAGGACATAGATGTTCATATCCCCCGCTACTCACTGACCGTCTTCACCGGACTCAGTGGGAGTGGTAAGTCATCCCTAGCGTTTGATACGATCTATGCCGAGGGACAGCGTCGGTATGTCGAGACGCTTAGCTCCTATGCACGAGGCTTCCTCGGTGGAGGGATGGAGCGCCCCGACGTCGATGAGATCAGCGGGCTTGGCCCCGTGATCTCCATAGAGCAAAAGACGACGAACCGCAATCCTCGCTCCACGGTGGGCACTGTGACGGAGATCTACGACTTCTTCCGCCTGCTCTATGCTCGAGCTGGGGAGGCCGTCTCCTACCTCTCGGGGCGTCCGATGGTACGCTATACCGAGGAGCAGATCCTCGATCTACTGCTCCAGCGCTACGAGGGCAAGCGGGTGATGCTCCTGGCCCCCGTCGTCAAGCAGCGCAAGGGACACTACAAGGAGCTCTTCGAGCAGCTTCGCAAGAAGAGCTATCTCACCGTGCGTGTCGATGGGGAGCTACGAGAGATCACCTACGGGATGAAGCTCGACCGCTACAAGCTCCATAGCGTCGAAGTCCAGACGGACAAGCTGACGATCAGTCGGAAGAACGAAGAGCGTCTCCTCTCCAGCCTTCGCCTCACCCTCAAGGAGGGCGATGGCGTGATGATGCTTCAGGATCTCGACTCGGGAGAGATCGCCTACTTCAGTCGTCATCTGATGGACCCAGAGACGGGGCTCTCCTACAATGAGCCCGCCCCCCACAACTTCTCCTTCAATTCTACTAACGGGAGTTGCCCCCGCTGTAAAGGGCTGGGGGAAGTACAGGTCATCGACCTGGAGAGCATCATCCCCGACCGCTCTAAGAGTATTTATGCCGGCGGGATTCTTCCCCTAGGCAAGTATCGCCGTACCCTCGTCTTCGCCGAGATCGAAGCCCTTTGCTCCAGATATGAGGTATCTATCAAAGATCCGATCGATTCGCTCCCTGAAGACCTCCTTACCGAGATCGTCGAGGGGAGCAACGAAGACCTAGTGATCGAGGATGAGCGCTTCTCGAGCCTCCGTGGTGTCCCCCTCTCCTACGACGGGATAGGCGCCTATCTCATGGCTCAGGCAGATGAAGAGGATACACGCAAGGATACAGAGAAGTGGATGGCTCAGTTCACCCGTGCTGAGGTCTGCCCCGAATGCTCGGGAGGACGTCTGAATCGGGAAGCCCTCCACTACTATATCGACGGTAAGAATATCGGGGAGGTAGCCTCGATGGAGCTGACCCAGCTCGCCTCTTGGCTCGAGGGCCTCGAGGATAGGCTTAGCCCCCAGCAACGCACGATCGCTACCGAGGTGCTCAAGGAGATACGCACCCGGCTCTCCTTCCTCCTCGATGTCGGACTAGGCTATCTGTCGATGAATCGTATCTCCGCCTCCCTCTCCGGAGGCGAAAGCCAGCGTATCCGCCTAGCCACTCAGATAGGGACGCAGCTCGTCGAGGTACTCTACATCCTCGACGAACCGAGTATAGGACTTCATCAGCGAGACAACGTCCGTCTTATCCACTCGCTTCAGCGCCTGAGGGATCTAGGCAATACGGTCATCGTCGTAGAGCATGACAAGGATATGATGCTCGAGGCTGACCACATCATAGATATGGGGCCGAAGGCAGGGCGTCTCGGTGGGGAAGTGGTCTTCTCCGGTACGCCCAAGGATATGATGCGAGCAGGCACGCTGACGGCTAAGTACATCAGTGGCCTAGAGACGATCGAGGTCGCTGACCTGAGGCGACCAGTGACGGAGCGAGTCCTTCGTCTCACGGGAGCTCGGGGTAATAACCTCCGTGGTATCGATGTCACCTTCCCCCTAGGGACGATGATCTGTGTCGCTGGTGTCTCGGGCAGTGGTAAGAGTACGCTGATCAACGAGACGCTCCTGCCGATCCTGAGCCAGCACCTCTATGCCTCGCTCAAGGATCCCCTGCCCTACGACACGATCGAAGGACTGGAGTACGTCGACAAGGTCGTCGCTGTCGACCAGTCACCTATAGGGCGCACACCTCGGAGCAACCCTGCTACCTACACGGGCGTCTTCACTGATATTCGTAACCTCTTCGTAGGCCTCCCCGAGAGCAAGATGCGAGGCTACAAGCCTGGTCGCTTCTCCTTCAATGTCTCGGGAGGGCGGTGTGAGACCTGCTCGGGCAACGGGTACAAGACCATCGAGATGAACTTCCTGCCCGATGTCCTTGCCCCCTGTGAGGTCTGCCAAGGCAAGCGCTACAATAGAGAGACCCTTGAGGTGCGCTTCAAGGGGAAGTCCATCGCTGACGTCCTCGACATGACGATCAATGCAGCGGTGGAGTTCTTCGCCCACGTCCCTCATATCCTCAAGCGTCTGCAGGTCCTGCAGGAGGTAGGCCTCGGCTATATCAAGCTCGGTCAGTCCTCCACGACACTATCGGGAGGGGAGAGCCAGCGCATCAAGCTCGCCTCCGAGCTCGCTAAGCGTGATACGGGCAAGACGGTATACATCCTCGACGAGCCGACTACGGGGCTTCACTTCGAGGATATACGTGTCCTGCTGGGTATCCTGAATCGCCTCGTCGAGCGAGGTAATACCGTGATCATCATCGAGCACAACCTAGACGTCCTCAAGAGCGCAGACTATATCATCGAGATCGGCCCCGAGGGGGGTAAGGACGGAGGAGCCCTCCTCTTCGAAGGAACTCCCGAGGCTCTTACCCAGGTGAAGGACAGCCCCACGGCGCCCTTCCTGGCTCACGAACTCAAGCTCGCCAAGGGAAGTAAGAAAGGGAAGAAATAACTAAACACACATATCTAGTCTACTTAACGCCAACGCACATGAAACTAGGAAACCGCCTGTCAAACAAGATTTGTCCCGACAACATGACGATAGAAGAGTGGCAGGTAGCCCTCCGTCGGGAGAACGCCCGAGAGAGCGACTTCTCCGTCGAGCATCTAGACAAGAATCGTATCTGGGGAGACTACTTGGTCTGCAGTGCTACGGGGCGCTATCGTGTCGCCTTCCGTGGCGTACAGAGTGATCGCAACTTCTGCTCCTGCCTCGACTTCCGCACCAATGGTCTCGGTACCTGCAAGCACCTAGAGGCTGTAGCCCTATACCTACAGAAGCACGTCCCCGGCTACCCCTGGGCAGGCCTTAGCTATGCCGCCGAATACTCCTCGGTCTATGTGAGCTACAAGGGAGGCCGGAGCATCCGTATCCGAGTAGGCGACGCCTATAGAGCCGAGTACGAGCGACTCAAGGAAAAGTACTTCACGCCCGAAGGGATCCTCCCCGAGGCGAACTATCCTCTCCTGGAGGAGATATGCCAGGAGGCGGTAGCCATCTCCTCCTCCTTCCGCTGCTACGAAGACGTGCAGGAGTTCGTCAACGAATGCCTAGCGCTCCAGCAGTGGAAGACCGAGCTACAGAATGCTTACCCCGAGCAGGCCATCCCCTGGGATAAGAAGGCGCTTACCCCGGCTTACGCCGATGTAGAGCGTCTCCTCTACGAGCTTTGCCTCAATGGGTTTGGCTTCATCGTCGGGCTCAAGCATCCCTTCTACATGCACCTCATCGCCCGGCTTGTCGAGGAGGTCTACCAAGGGGAAGTCGTCCGGGAGAAGGGCTATGTCATCGTCAATACCGATACCGATGTCCTGCTCTGGCAGTCCGTGCTCCTCGAGTACAGCGAGTACATCCACCTGCCTGTCCAAGTCATCTCTCAGCAGAACTTCCTCAAACAGCAGATCCAACAGGGAGCCAAGGCGACCTTCGTCTACGTCAACGATGCTGACTGCCTCAAGGAATGGAAGAATCCTCTCTCCCTTGCCATAAAGCGCCTAGAGGTGAAGCACCTCTATCTCCACGTGGAGACGCTCCAGCACTTCACCCCCGTACAGCTATCGTCGATCCTGCAGCATATCAACCCCTTCATCATCGGACCCTTCTATAAGTTCATCCATACGTACCGCCCGATGTTCCCACTGAAGGAGCGTACGGACTTCCTTCCCCCCGAGATGCAGGCCTTCACGATCTTTGTGACGCAGGTCCTCCTCACTGCCCCTGTCTTGCCCAAGGGCGACGCCCCCTCTACCGCTCCGATCCCAGTAGAGGAGCTCCTTACCCCTGAGAATAGGGTCGCCCGATTCCTCGCCCTGCTCGGTGAGATCCTGGATGATCCGGACTCGTCAAAGCTTCTGCGGGAGCGCATCGGTCAGATCTCTGGGCTCAGGTAGCTTGCCTAAGTAGTCTAATTAGATTACCTTTGCACACAATTTGTTAGGGGGATTTCCCCTGAGGTCGGAGGCCTCCCTCCGACGCATACGATCAAAGCATAGTATACATTAAATAATAGAAAGACGAATGGCTGTATCGATTAAGCAGACCTCCGAAGTCGCAGCTGTCATCACCGTATCGGTGAGCGCAGCAGACTACCAACCCCAAGTAGATAAGGCACTGAAGAACTACCAGAAGAACGCTTCTATCCCAGGCTTCCGTAAGGGACACGCTCCTCTGGGACTGATCAAGAAGCAGTTCGGTACCTCCACCAAGGTCGACGAGATCAACCGTGTTGTCGTCAACGCTCTCTTCGGCTATATCGACCAGGAGAAGCTCCAGATCCTCGGCAGTCCCATCCCCGTAGAGAATGAGAAGGAATACGACTTCGCTACCACCGAAGACTTCGAATTCTCCTACGACGTAGCTCTCGCTCCCAAGATCGAGGCTAAGCTGGATAAGAAGGACAAGCTCACCTACTACCGCATCATCGCTACCAAGCAGATGGAGGACGAGCAGATCCAGCGCATGCTCGACAATGCCGGTAAGCAAGTCGAAGCTGACTCTGTCGCTGACAACGACGTAGTATACGGTCGCATGATCGAGCTCGAGAACGGACAGCCCAAGGCTGGCGGTATCGAAGCCGAACAGGCTCTTATCCTGCCTCGCTTCGCCAAGAACGAGGCTGAGAAGGCTAAGCTCATCGGTGCTAAGGTCGGTGACACGATCTCGCTCGAGCCCTTCGCTCTCTATGGTGGCGAAGCTCCTGAGATCGCATCGCTCCTGAATATCGAGAAGGAGGCAGTCCCTGCTCTCGACGGGGTAGGCTTCTCCTATCAGATCCATAAGATCTCTCGCCGTGAGCCCGCAGAACTCAACGATGCCTTCTTCACCGAAGCCTTCGGAGAAGCGAGTGACATCCGTAGCGAAGAAGCGCTACGTCAGAACATTCAGGCTAGCTTCTCCGAGCAGTTCGCTACGGAGAGTGACTTCAAGTTCACCCGTGACCTCCGTGCCCTTCTCCTCAAGAAGGCTGGTAAGGTAGCCTATGATGAAGCCCTCCTCAAGCGTATCTTCATCGCTCGCAACAAGGATGTCAAGGAAGAAGAGCTAGACCGTGATCTGCCCAAGATCCTCGACGATATCACCTTCGATCGTATCAAGGCTCAGATCCTCGAAGCAAACAACGTCAAGATCGAGGAGGAAGACCTCAACAAGTTCGCTCTCATCGTAGCGAAGAACCAGTTCGCTATGTATGGCATGACTAGCGTACCCGATGAACTCCTAGAGAACTATGCCCAGAGCATGCTCAAGGACGAGCGTACTAAGGAGAACCTCATCGACCGTGTCGCTGATAGCAAGCTCGCCTCTATCGCCAAGGACGCTATAAGCGTCGAGGAGAAGGAGATCTCCCCAGAGGAGTTCAACGCCCTCATGGCAGACGGTGCCGAGGCTTAGTACACGCCCCTCTTATCCGATGGTCTCTCCTCAGGGTCTTAGCTCTGTGGAGAGACCTTCGTTTTGCTCCTGAGCTCGCCTAGGGCTCACCGCTGTCCCCTCCTCGGAAGGGGACGATTCACCCACAAGAAACATAGACTAGCGATATGATCACAGTCAGCGATCTCTCTGTGCAGTTCGGCAAGCGCATCCTCTTCCAGGATGTCAATCTCAAGTTCACGCCGGGGAACTGCTACGGCATCATCGGTGCTAATGGGGCTGGTAAGTCCACCCTCCTGCGCACGATCAGTGGTGCCCTTGAGCCTACCCGTGGCTCGATCACTCTGGGTCCTGGTGAGCGCCTCTCGGTGCTCAGCCAGGATCACCATGCCTTCGATGCCTTCACCGTCATGGATACCGTCCTGATGGGGCACAGTGTCCTCTGGGCGATCATGGAGGAGAAGAACGCCCTCTATGCTAAGCCCGACTTCAACGACGAGGACGGTAATCGTGTCGCTGAGCTCGAGGACAAGTTCGCCGAGATGGAAGGCTGGAATGCTGAGAGCGATGCAGCGATGCTCCTCAGCGGTCTTGGTATCAAGGAAGACCTCCACTACAAGCTCATGAAGGAGCTTAGCGGTAAGGAGAAGGTGCGTGTCCTACTAGCTCGTGCTCTCTATGGCAAGCCTGACAACCTCCTCCTCGACGAGCCTACCAATGACCTCGACCTAGAGACCGTCACTTGGCTGGAGAACTATCTCTCCGAGTACGAGCAGACGGTACTTGTCGTCAGCCACGACCGTCACTTCCTCGACTCCGTCTGTACGCACACCGTAGACATTGACTTCGGTCGTGTCCAGCAGTTCGCAGGGAACTACAGCTTCTGGTACGAGTCTAGCCAGCTCGCTCTGCGCCAACAACAGCAGCAGAACAAGAAGGCTGAGGAGAAGCGTAAGGAACTGGAGGAATTCATCCGTCGCTTCAGTGCCAACGTAGCTAAGAGCAAGCAGACCACCAGCCGAAAGAAGATGCTGGAGAAGCTCAATGTCGAAGAGATCAAGGCCAGCAGTCGCCGCTATCCCGGGATCATCTTCACACCTGATCGTGACCCAGGGAACAAGATACTCGAGGTCAAGGGACTCACTGCTTATGCCGATGATGGCACCCTCCTCTTCCGTGATCTGAACTTCAATGTAGAGAAGGACGACAAGATCGTCTTCATCAGCCGTGACCCACGTGCGATGACGGCACTCTTCCAGATCATCAACGGCGAAGAGAAGCCTGCAGAAGGTACCTACGAGTGGGGGCAGACGATCACCGAAGCCTACCTGCCTCTGGACAATACCGCCTTCTTCAATACGGACATGAACCTCGTCGAGTGGCTCTCGCAGTTCGCAGCAGATACCAATGAGGTCTACCTCAAGGGCTTCCTCGGACGTATGCTCTTCTCTGGCGAAGAGATCCTGAAGAGTGCTTCCGTCCTCTCTGGGGGAGAGAAGATGCGCTGCATGATCTCTCGTATGATGCTTAAGAACGCCAATACGCTTGTCCTCGATAGTCCGACGAACCACCTTGACCTGGAGTCGATCCAGGCCTTCAATAATACGCTGAAGACCTTCAAGGGGAATGTCCTCTTCACGAGCCATGACCACGAGTTCATTCAGACGGTGGCTAACCGCATCATCGAGCTGACGCCTGGGGGTATCATCGACAAGATCATGGACTACGACGACTACATCGTCGATCCTACCGTCGCAGAGCTCAAGGCCAAGTACTACGGCGCTTAGTCGCCTCCTGATCTAGGGCAAGGAAATAGCCGTCCTGAGCCCATACGATTGACCCAGCAGGGACGCACTCTTTCACTGAGTGCGTCCCTGCTATTTTTATGCCTCCATCGGTAGGGGCAAAATGGGACCTACGGTAGGTCGCTCTTGCGACCTACCGTAGGTCGTCGAGACGACCCATAGTAGGTTTTTTCGACGACCTACCGTAGGTCGGTTTTTCGGGTCTTCAGATCGCTTCCTCCCAAGGGTTGAAAGTACCTCTTCTACGCTGGGGGATAAAGCCTATTCATTCCCTCGTATAGAAGTCTGCGAAGGGCACCCCAGAGTACGAGCTAGGAAGGCCTATAGTTAGGGGGTATTCACTGGAAATCTCTACCTTTGGTATGACCCTTACTCATCTAAGGGCATGTTTCATTCACCTACACACAAATACACAGACATGCTAAAACATTTTCTGAAAACAGCTCTGCTGGGCCTCTTCTCCGTACTTGGCCTAGCTTCCTGCGACTCTGCTGCTAAGCAGGCAGAAGACTTCGACGCTCTTCGTCCCACACTCCTCGGAGGAGTCTATTTCTATCGAGGCTACGGTGGTGTAGATGCTGTTGCTAGCCTCCTGAGCTCGGAGGGGGTCTCCCAGATCGAGGGCTACAAGGAGCTCTTCATCGATCCCTATAAGAACGAGGATCCTAGCAATATCACCTCTAACTTAGAGCGGGACTGGGGGATCACTGATGCTGCTGGTCTCAAGGCAAAGATGGAGAGCCTAAAGACAGCTGCTAGTGAGCACAAGGCTTGGGACTTTGCTCGTGGTGTCATGATCGCCTGGTCGGGTCTGAGGGTCGACTTCCTGACTCGTGAGGAAGTGGATGCGTATATCAAGTCCCTCGTACCGCTAGCTCAGGCTAAGTTCGCCGACTGGAATGCCTACTACAAGGACTTCATCGATGGGCGTACCGCTTGGGATCCTCAGAACGAGTACGGCGGTAGGGAAGAATTTGAGGCTGCCGTCAAGGACCTCCTAGAGAATCCACAATCCATCTATAAGGTGATCCCTCTGAAGTAACTGCTAAGGGCTGAGAAGGCTACCGCTAAGATCCCCTTCTCTCCGAGCCCTAAGTATCAAAAGCCGTGGGGCGATACTCTCGATCGAGAGAGTATCGCCCCACGGCTTTTACTGCTGGAGTCCCTAGGCTCACTTAGGGGTCGTCCCTCTGAGCCAGTAGGAGCTAGAGTTAGCTACCGAACTGATACGTACATAGCCATCTTCGCCAGAGATAGGATCGATCTGGTAAGGCGAATTGGACATGATCGACTGGAGGTACCAGTCGAAGGCACGGTGCCCGAAGAGCCAAGCCAGATCCTTCTGGATGATCCGTGTCATGTGGAACTGATTTGCCTTGCCATAGATCGAGGTGAAGTCTACATAGTAGCTTCCCCATGAATCGTAGAACCAGTAGTTGATCAAGAATTGTAGTGTGACCTTAGGCATCTCATCGTCGTACGAGCCCCAGTAGACATCCTTGCCGAAGGTGCCTGGATAGACGTCTCCCTCCTGTGTCTGCTGGACCTGTAGGAAGAGGTTGTAGGCATCCTTGCCCATCTTCCCCTCTTCGTAAGTGATCTGCGTAGACTGATGAGTCAGATCGTACGTGCCGGCGAAGAGGGTGAGGGTCTGCTTGCCATCGTTGGTCGTCACAGCGGTCTTATCGGAGTTGAGCTCGAGGGTACGTAGCGTGTCTGTACCGATGACCAGCGGGGTGAGCAGGCGAAGACCCTTGTCGGTGAAGACGATGGGAAGTAAGCGATTCTGATCGTCGTAGCGTGCCCAGAGCTGGCGAGCATTCCCGAAGACAGAGAGCGCTACTTCCTTCCCTCCGAGCTGGAGTGGAGAGAGCGCCTTAGCCTTGAGGACGGCTTGGCTCTCGCTGATCTTCTCGAAGTAAGCCTTGGGGTCTTCGTCGATGCGAAGGAGCGTCATGCGGTTCTTCGTACGTCCGCCACGAAGGGTGATGGTTCGCTTGTCGGCGCTGACCTTCTCGATGACGAAGTCAAAGTCCCCGTTATAGGCCTCGGGTACCCCCCACTGAGGGTTCGAATAGTGGTGCAGAGCGGCATTGAACGTGTCAAACGTCAGGCGTACCCCACCGTTGTGTGAGAAGTGGTAGGTCGAGCTATACTCGGTCTTGTAGACGGGCTTCTTCCCAAGCTCGGGCTTCTTCGGGTCGATGAGTACGGAGTCTATGACCTCCTTGTAATCCTCGGAGAAGATCTTAGCTTCGCCCTTCGATGCGAACTTGACACAGAGGTTGTGTCCGCCGTACTCGCCCGAGCTGGGGACCAGTGTGAGTAGCCAGCCATGTTCGCTCGAGCGAAGGAGCGACTCTATCGACTTGATCTCCTCGTTGATGTAGGTCGTCGGATAGTTGCGGTCGTCGGGCATGTCCTCGTACTGCCGGCAGGAGCCGAAGAGGACCATGAGCCCGAGGCCCAGGATATGATAGTAGCGCATAGTTAGTATCCTTTAGGGTATTGGGAGAAGTCCATGCTTGCGACCTTCGCAAGCCTCTTCTGAGCTTCAGCTCGGATCTTATCAAGGTCAGCCGAATATTCGGATCGAAGGTATTCCTTCATGATCGCCAGCTTCTTCTCGATGATCTCACGGCCGGTGAGGGTGGCTTCGCTACGATTCTTCCCTTCGGCCTTCTTCATGAGCTCTTCCCACTCAGTATCGGAGTAGAGGATGTAGAAGGCAAAGAGTTCGGCGAAGTCTTCGTCGGCATCGGTGCTGGCATAGTCACTGACGAAGCCTGCGTAGTTCGAGCTCTGTCCTGTACGCCACCAGTAGGAGAAGGCATCCTGCTTCTGATACTCGAGGGAGGAGAGTTTGTCGAACTCTGGAGGGTAGGCTCGCTCCTCATGGAGCGTATGCGCCGACTCGTGGAAGAGCACGCTGACGTACGACTCACGCACGGTGGCGATGTAGTGGGTATTCAGCTCATTGATGTTGTAGATCCAGATCATCCCTTGGGGAGCAGCCCCTGCCATACGACGGTCGATCGCATAACCCGAGGACCCGAAGAGATTGAGGTACTTCACCGTGTGGGTCTGTAGGTAGCCTTCAGGCGTGGAGGCTTCGTAGACCTGGAAGAATAGGTAGTCGATGAGGTTGAGGAACTCTAGAGCCTTATTCTCCATCACGGGCGCTAAGAGATAGCGGCGGTCAGTGACCTTATCGTCGTAGCGGTAGCTGATGTCTACGTTGTACTTCGCAGCGAAGAGCTTCTGTATGTATTGGTCAAGACGGGTCATCTCCGACACAGGCTGCTGTGTGAAGACCTGACGATGGGCCTTGACTGAATCAATGTCCGAGGAGCACCCCATGAGGCCACTCAGTGCTAGGGTGGCAAGGGGAATGAATAACTTCTTCATAGCTCGTAGTCAGATTATTTGGTAGGGTTTTGCACGATCTTCCCCTTGATCGCCTGGCTGGGAAGCTGGAGAGCCTGGCGTGGGTCACGTGCCGAGAGCGTGCTCTGTACGACATAGCGGTAGCCGTCATTCAGTCTGCGGTAGACCGGTATCCCGTAGCGCTTGATATCCTGCCATCTCAGCCCCTCGTGCATGGTGAGGATACGACGACACTGCAGGAGGTGCTGGAGGAGTGCATTGGCATCACTGCTGGCGATAGTGAAGTGGGGATTGAGCTCCTTGCGTATCGAAGCCTTCTCCTTACTATCTAGAGCAAGGGCATTGTAGAAGGCGATGATCTCTGCCTTGGTGAAGCTCTTCTTACGATCGTTCTTCTCCCCATCATTGAGGTAGTTCGTGGTGAAGAGATTGATGTCTTCGAGGGCAGAGTCATAGTTAGCTGCACCCTGATGGATCTTCGCTTCGGCACGTACCAGGAGGGTCTCGTCGGTGGTGAAGGGAGTCTCCATCGTCTGGATACTATTGCTCGGATAGGTGGGATACTTGGGCTGTACGGTCTTATTGATATTCCCTTCGGTGTATATGAAGGGCTGGAACCAATAAGGGTCCTTGCTACCCCAGATGTTCTTAGCGAAGAGTGTCTCGGTGAGGGTCAACTCCTGCGACTGAGTGAAGCGGGTATTGTAGTAGCTCGTCCCTCCTGTGATCAGCCAAGGATAGTAGCTATAGGTCGAGAGGGTAAGCAGGTTCGCTGGATTAGCGATGTCGTAGTAGGCGAGGGCGAATGCTGCGTCGGTACGGGGGACATTGTAGAAGGCCTTCCAGTTACGTAGCACCTGCGAGGGGTTGGACCCCAGTACCTTGTCAGCATGCTCGATAGCCTTGTCCCACTTCTGATAGTAGAGGTAGAAGCGTGCTGCGAAGGCATGACCTGAGGCCGCTGTGAAGTGGAACTTCTTGTACCTGTCGCTGTAGATGGAGTACTTCTCTAGTAGAGGAAGTCCAGCCTCGATATCTGCAGCTATCTGCTGGTAGGTCTCGGCGAGTGTACCTCGAGAGTAGTTAGGGAGCAGGTTCACGACACGCTCCTTGAGGTAGGGTATCCCTAGGTCTGAGCTACTGGTCTGTGGGTCGAAGGCAAGACAGAAGGCATTGGCCAGCTGGAAGTGACCCCAGGCTCGTGCTAGGAGGGCTTCACCCTCGGCAGCTCGATATTCGTCACTAGCATCGCCTGTAGCCTTGATATCCTCTAGGGCTTCGTTGGCATGTGCGATGGCATAGTAAGTCGTCTCCCAGATCTCATACGGAGCATCATAGAGATTGTCCGAGTTCACGATCTTATCCCAGTAAGCAGCACCCTCACAGAACTGGCTGGTGTAGGGATTGCTCGTACCATCATCCTGGATATTGTCCGAGGAGAGCTCCGTGAGGTAGCTGATGGAGCTGGTAGAGTAAGCGCTATTGAGTAGCTTCTGGATCTTGCTGGCGTTGTCTGGTTCAACGAGGTCCGAATAAGGGTTCTTGTCGAGGAACTTATTGCACGATGTCATCGAGAGGGCGAGGATGACACCTAGTCCGATGGATGTAAGTGGCTTCATTGTTCGTTCGTATTTCGATGACTAGATACCCACTGTGCAGGTGAAGATGATCGAGTGGGGGCTGTAGGCATAGGGTAGTGCTCCGTTGAGCTTCTTGTCTGAGTAGATCAGGAAGAGGTTCGATGCCTGGAGCTTGAGATCCACTGAGCTAAGGAAGGTCTTAGCTAGGGCAGCCTTAGGTATGGAGTAGCCCAGCGAGATGTCTCGTAGCTGGATGTAGTCACATCGAGCGATACGTACGTCGGAGTAGTTGTACGTGCTGTAGGCACGGGAGAGGTTGGGGTAGCTATTGCGCTGACCACTGGTGGGGATGGAGGGGACGTTGGTACGCTCTTCGTCACCTGGAGCACGCCAGCGACGGTTGAACTCATGCCCTAAGACTTGGTAGTCGTAGTAGCTGGAGCTGAACTGTGTGGGTAGGCGCTTGACGCTCCCGAAGGAGTAGAGCACGTAGACACTTAGCGAGAAGTTCTTCCAGCGGAAGCTATTGTTGAGACCTCCCTGGTCGGTAGGCTGGAGGGTACCGGAGTACTTGAGGTAGTCGAGGTTCTCCGTAGCGCTGAAGTTGATATTATCCCGCTCGATGGATCCATCATAGTTGTAGAAGAGGGGGAAACCTTCCTTCGACAGCTTGTAGAAGGGGATAGAGAAGATCGAGGCAAGGGGATAGCCCTCACGAGCTGCTCCGCCCGATGAGCCGACCAGAGTAGATACGTCGGGATGCGAATTGAGCTTGGTGACCTTATTCGTATTACGCGAGTAGGAGAAGGTCGTCGTCCAGGAGAAGAGCTTGCTCTGGATGTTCTGCGTCGTCAGGGAGAGCTCTACGCCCTTAGCTTCCATGGAGGCTACGTTACCATAGGGCTTGAAGAAGCCTCCCGTCCCTTGGTTGTAAGCGACATCGACGAGATCTCTACCCTGGCGGGAGAAGAGGTTGAGCGAGGCGCTTATCCGTTCGTTCCACAGACCGAAGTTGAGGTTCCAGTTCAGCTCATACATCTTCTCATAAGTCAAGTCATGGTTGGCTGGCTCACTGAGGTAGAGTCCGGGCTCGATCAGGTCATTGGGGCGGAAGGGTAGGAAGGGCTTGATGCGCTGATAGGAGTTGTAGACGAAGGGGAGTGTCCCTGTCATCCCGTAGGAGAGCTTGGTAGAGAGCGAAGAGAGGGGCGATAGGCTAGGGAAGAAAGCTTCGCTAGTTACGTCCCATCCTAGGGCTACATTCCACGTGGGGATCCAGCGCACTAGGCGAGACTTCCCGAAGCGGTTAGTCCCTTCGTAGCGGAGCGATCCGTCGAAGGAGTAGCGTCCGAGGAAGCTGTAGGAAGCATTGCCTAGGAAGGCTACGTTGCGGTCGATCGTCGTCTTGCGGGTATAGTACTTACGGTTCCCTTCGTGGAGCCACTTGAAGAGAAGGGGATCGAAGGTGCTGAGTTCACCTATCTCGAAGTTCACCCCATATTCATCGTGCCAACCGCTCTTCTCGAGGTAGTCGAAGAGGTCCATCCCTCCGACGAGCGTCAGGGCGTGCTTCCCATCGGCGAAGGTATCGGTATAGGTGGTACGGGCCTGCAGGTCAAAGCGCCGTGAGGAGAAGTCCTGTATGGTGCGATAGCCACCATGAGGCATGACTACCTTAGGGACAGCGTAGACGTCATCAGCGGGCTTGTATAGGTAGCTATTGCGGTCTCGGATGAGACGCTTGTTCATGGCACGGAAGCGCTCCGACACGTTGGACTTCTCTGTGCGGATGAATTCGGAGATCTGTCCGTAGTACTGGATCGACCCAAGGAGTGAGGCGTTGAACTTCTGTGAGGGGCGATAGGTGATCGAGGCTTGTAGGCGGAGGTTGATCGCATCGTCGTCCTGATAGTTCTGCTTCATCTCTTCCTTGAGGTTGAGGGGAGCGAACTCGTAGAGGTAGTATTGATCCGGGTCTAGTGTGCGGGAGAAGGTGCTGGCAGAGGTCAGCGAATTGAAGTCTCCTCCATCATGGCTCTGGGAGTAGGATGCATTGACGATCGAGCCGAAGGTCCAGTAGCGGTGGGGCTTGAAGGATGCATTGAGATTGAAGAAGTAGGTGTTCTCTGATTGGACCTTAGCCCACCCTGGGTCGATGGTAGCACCGAGGGAGGCATAGAAGTTCGATACCTGTGTGCCTGAGGCCAGTGATACGGTGTGCTGGTGGCGGATGCTGTTCTGGAAGAGCTCCTTGAACCAGTCGGTGTTCCTTCGCTCAGCGGCTGCTAGGTAGCGGGTCTGCCCCTCGAGGGTATTGTCTTGATAGTAGTGTTTGTTCTTGTACTTGATCGCATTGTCATACATCAGCCCGTACACTCCGTAGCGTGTCTGATAGAGCACTGTCTCGGGACTCAAGCTACCGCCCTGCTCCAGCTCCTTGAGCACCGACATCTGGTCCTGAGAGTTGAGGATGTTGAACTCTCTATAGGAGGGGATGAGTCGGTAGGTGAGCTGTGTGGTGTAGGTGAAGCGATTGATCCCCTGGCCTGCGTGACGTGTGCGGACGGAGATCACACCCCCTGTAGCTTGGTTACCGTAGAGTGCCGTGGCCGAAGCGTCAGTGATGACGGTGAAGCTCTCGATATCTCGCTCTGAGAGCCCAGGCAGGGCTGCTGCGATGAGTCGCTTAGCGTCGGGGGAGGCTAGGTCGGCGGTGTTGAAGTCTTTGTCCTGCTTGTAGACGACTCCGTCGATGACCCAGAGCGGGTAGTACTTGGTCTGGATGGAGGTCGTCTGACGCATCGTCGTCACTGCTGCTCCCTTCTGAGTCTCCTCGGCGTCCTCGAGGGTGATGGTCATCGGATCTCGGGAGACTGCTACCTCGAGGGTCTTCTTGCCGGTGAGGGAGAAGATGAGGGTGGACTGCTCTGCTACTTGGAGGGAGAACTTACCTTCTGCGTCTGTCGTCGTGTGCTTAGAGTGGTCGACCTTGTCTGTGACAGATACCTTGGCTAGAGGGGCGCCTCTAGAGTCGAGTACCTTGCCCTGGACAAGGATCGTCTGAGCACAAATGGCTGTCGCTGAGCTGACCATAAGGATCAAGCCCAAGATTAGGTTCCATAGTCTAGTTACCATAATCAATAGCTACGTTTGTATGTTAGTGCTTAGCTTGCTCCCCTGTCTCTCGGAAAGTTTAGAAACGAGGGTTGCAGAAACAAATTTAGTAAAAAGGGAATACGGGTGTTACGAAAAGTAAGGAAGCGTATATAATATATTTTTTAAAGAAAGAATGCTTCATCGCCACTCTATTATTAAGTAGAAGAGGGCGGAATTTCGGCGCTCAAAGGCACGGGGAGTCTCCTCAGTGAAAGGTCGGGGAACGAGGGTGCTCTTGGCTCAATCCTACAGGGTGGGGCTGAACAAACCTACGGTAGGTCGTGATGACGACCTACCGTAGGTTTTTTCGGCGACCTACCGTGCATCCCTTTTGCCCCCTCTAGAGGTCGCTTGTAGAGCGGAAAGTAGAGCGCCCCCTCCAGCATGTAGTAGCTGGAGGGGGCGATGTCGTGCTTGTCTGAGGCTGTAGCCTCAGTGCTAAGAGAGGGGATCTTCGTCCTCTGTCGGCGGGTAAGCTGTGGCGTCGAAGGTGGGGGAGGCTGGGGTAGAAGCCGTCGGGGTAGCCCCTCGGCTCGCCTGCTGATGTATCCGAGCGTGGGTAGCTACGATCTCGGTGACGAGAGTGCTCGTACCTGAGCGGTCTACCTCCCGTACATACTCGATACGCCCTGCTATGGAGAGGATAGAGCCTTCGTGCGCCTGCTCTAGTAGCATACCCGTGCTACCACGAGCTATGATCCGGTGCCAGAGTCGCTGGGTGTAGCTCTTACCCCCTTCTCGTCCCGTGACCTGCTCCTCAGTCTTGAGGCGAAGATGTACCTCGGGGAAGTCGGGGGCGAGGTAGTGGATGGTCGGCTCCTCGGTGACTTCGCCCGTGAGTATGACTTGGTTGGTAGGCGGTAGCTGTGCCATCGGGCTTAGCGATTCAATACCTTGTTCTTGGCGATGACAGCCACGTAGTCCTTGAGGTAGTTAGGGGTCCAGTAGGCTGTATCTACGAAGTCTCCCCGCTCGAAGGCTTGGCTAGCCAGTGGGATCATCGCTGAGGCTTGAGGGGCGAAGCCTTCGTCCCAGACTTCGTAGCTCGACTGAGGCCAGAGACCACGGGTCTTCGTCGCTCCATTGCCGACGAGGATGGGGTGTGGAGCGTCTTCGAAGAGGGGATGCTCTCCGTCTAGCACGGCGGCGTAGTCCTCGGAGAGACGCTTCCCCTGGCTATCGAAGCGGGCTGCATAGACCTCCATACGACGGGCGTCCAGCAGGGGGAAGATCGTAGCCTCCTGCCCCTCGGGAAGGGCGCTGATGGCCTGATGAGCTAGGAGCTCCAGCGTATCGACAGCTAGGAGTGGGATCTGGTAGCCAAGGCAGAGGCCCTTGGCAAGAGAGGCTCCTATGCGAAGGCCTGTATAGCTCCCTGGGCCGGCACTCACAGCGATGGCGGAGAGCTGGTGTCCCTCGGCCTTAGCCCAGCGGATAAGTTCGTCGACCATGGGGGCAAGCGCAGCGGCGTGTCCCCCTTCAGGGGCTTCGATGGATCGGGTGGCCAAGACTTCTGTCCCACGACCTAGCGCAGCACTGCACATCGTCGTAGAGGTCTCTATACAAAGGATCATGATAGGGATGATTAAGGGTGGTAGCGTGTTAGTCGATGACGAGCTCTACGGGGCAGTGGTCGGAGCCATAGATCTCGGTGTGGATCTTAGCCGAGGTGAGTCGGGGTACAAGCCTCTCTGAGGTGACGAAGTAGTCGATACGCCAGCCGGAGTTGCGCTCACGAGCCTTGAAGCGGTACGACCACCAGGAGTAGATGTCCCGCTGATCAGGGTAGAAGTGACGGAAGGTATCTACGAAACCCGCATCGAGGAGCTCTTGGAACTTCCCACGCTCTTCGTCGGTGAAGCCAGCGTTCTTGCGGTTGGACTTAGGGTTCTTTAGGTCTATCTCCTTGTGGGCGACATTGAGGTCACCGCAGACGATCACAGGCTTCTTCTCATCCAGCCCCTTGAGGTAGGCTCTGAAGGCATCTTCCCAGGTGACACGATACCCGAGACGGCGGAGGTCGTCCTGGGAGTTAGGTACGTAGACGGTGACGAGATAGAAGTCAGGGTACTCCAGCGTGATGACTCGTCCCTCGGTGTCATGCTCAGGGATGTCGATGCCGTAGGCTACAGAGAGGGGTTCATGACGCGTGTAGATCGCCGTGCCCGAATACCCTTTCTTCTCGGCAAAGTTCCAGTAGGAGGTGTAGGTCGGGAGTTCTGCATCGAGCTGGCCGGCCTGCATCTTGGTCTCTTGCAGGCAGACGAAGTCAGCATCTAGTTCCTTAATGATATCGGGGAAGCCTTTACCAAAGACGGCACGTAGGCCGTTGACGTTCCAGGAGATGAATTTCATTCGTTGTTGTCTGATCTTATTGCTTGTAGTGGGTGGGGTCTTCGATCCCTGCTTCCTGCATCGCCTCACGACGCTCGATGCAGGTAGCGCACGAGCCACACTGGAGGTCTCCACCCTCGTAGCAACTCCAGGTCTCAGCGTAGTTGATGCCTAGGAGCTTGCCGTGGCGAGCGATGTCCCCCTTAGATATATCGGTATAGGGAGCAGTGACTTCGACGGCATTGCTTGTCCCCTGTAGGATGGCCTCATGCATCGGGCGGATGAAGGAGGCACGACAGTCGGGATAGATAGCGTGGTCCCCGAAGTGATTGGCTAGATAGACCTTCGTGAGTCCTCGGCTCTCAGCGAGCCCAGCAGCGATGGAGAGCATGATCCCATTGCGGAAGGGGACGACAGTCGCCGCCATGTTCTCCTCGTCGTAGCTCCCCTTGGGGATAGCTCCTCCCCCCTGCAGCAGAGCACTACGAAAGTACTGCCCGATGAAGGAGAGTGGGATGGTGAGGTGCTCGATGCCTAGACGCTCACAGTGGAGGCGAGCGTAGGGGAGTTCCCGTGCATTGTGCTTCGAGCCGTAGTCGAAGGACACCGCCAGCGCTAGGCTATCTTGGTACTCGTAGAGGAGGGTGACACTATCCATCCCCCCTGAGAGGACGATGAGGCCGTCTTTAGTCGTCATAAGTAGGCTATAGGAAGAAGCTCAGGATGATCTGAGCGGAGATGATACGGACGAACATACCCACAGGGTACACGATCGCATAGGCTACCGAGCTGGAGCGAGACTCGTTGATGGACATGGCGTAGTCTAGGGCCATGGAGTTGGCCATCACGCCACAGAGCATCCCGACGGTCTCGGCGTGGGTCTTCTTGTAGCCGAAGAGCGAGATGAGCCCCACGATCATCGTCGGGAGCACGGTGATGAGGAAGCCGAGACCGATCCAGAGGAGGCCATCGCCATGGATGATCATCTCGAAGAAGTGGGAGCCACTAGCCAGACCAAGACCAGCGAGGTAGAGGATGATCCCCAGTTGCTTGATTAGCTGTGTGGCGCTATTACTCATATAGGTGGCGATGCGGAAGCGAGCTCCGAAGGCACCCATGAGTATCCCTATGATGATGGGGCCACCAGCGAGACCGAGCTTGATGGGCATGCTGAGCCCCGGGATCGTCAGCGGGATCGACCCGATGATACAGCCCATAGCCAGACCGAGGAAGAAGCTGAAGAGCTTCGGCTTGTCTAGCGTGTTGATCGAGTCCCCGAGGAACTTCGCTGCACGCTCGACTTCCTGAGCTTCGCCGACGACGGAGAGCCGGTCGCCCAGCTGGAGGTAGAGGTCGGGAGTCGCTAGGATCTCGATGCCTGCTCGGTCGATGCGGGTGATATTGATCCCGTACTGATTGCGCAGGCGCAGGGCTCCGAGTTTAGCGCCGTTGACCTTGGAGTTGGTGATGATCAGACGCTTGCTGATGAGTTGGGAGTCGATGGCGTCCCAGTCGATGTCAGGGCGGTTCCAGTCTCGGCTCTCGGATCTCTTCCCAAAGAACGCCTCCATCTCCTCTAAGTCTTCGGGATGGATGAGTACCAGGAGGTGGTCCCCTTCGGTGAGCACCGTCTGAGAGGAGGGGATGATGAGGTTGTCTCCCCGCCAGATACGGGAGATGATGAAGTGCTTGTCCTCTAGGCGTACGGCCTCGAGGATGGTCTTGCCGAAGAGGACGCTATTAGTCAGCTCCAGCTCCGTGATATAGGTATTGCTGGTGGACTTATCCTCGGTAGGCTTGCTCCGTCGTGGGTCAACGAGGTTGAGGGCGATAATGGCTAAGATCATCCCGACGACACCGAGCGGGTAGGTGAGGGCACAGCCTAGCGCTAGGTCGGCGATCTCACGGGCTCCACTGGGGCCGAGGATGTCCTGCATCGTACTCTGTACGGCTGCGAGCATGGGGGTATTAGTCACAGCTCCAGACATGATGCCCAGTAGGTTCGGCACGGAGATACCGCAGACCAGGTGGAGGATGACCACGAGGATGAGCCCGATAGCGATGACCAGAAGCCCGAGCATATTGTACAGGATCCCTTGACTCTTGAGTGAGGGGAAGAAGGAGGGACCTACTTCGACCCCGAGGGCGTAGACGAAGAGCGACAGGCCGATGGTCTGGGCAAAGCTATTCATCTCAGGGTGAACACGGACACCGAAGTGCGCTGCTAAGATCCCGACGAAGAAAACGAAGGTGATCCCCAGGGAGAGCTTGCCCACCCGAAGCTTCCCCAGGGATAGCCCCAGGGCAGAGACGAGGGTAAGCCAGACGAGGGTCTCCAGCACCGACGGGGTGACGAAGACGTCTCGTAGCCACGTATTTATTGCCTCCATTGATTGTAGTGAATGATTGGTCTGCAAGAAGCGTAAAGGCTTTGCCTTGGCAAAAGTACCACTTTTGTTGCGATTTGTTAAGTCTAGGAAGGGGGACTTGAGGGGTAAGGCTTCCTATCTCCTTCGTCCCCTAATAATATGAAGGGGCGCCTTCCTCTGTCGTGAGCCTCCATAGCCTTCTGAAATCACCGCTTCTCAAGAGCTTAAAGGTAGGCTTGTCAAGGCGAACTAGAGGGGAGGGTCAATGAGCCTCGGTAGGGAGCACCTTCGGGTAAGGTGTCTTGAGCTATACTGCCCGCTCATTCGACCTTCTATTTTTATTCCTCGGGAGGCACTACTGTTGCCTCTTGAGTGGTACTACTGCTACCTCTTTGGTGGCGCTACTGCTACCTCTTTAGCCTTAATTTCACTCCGTTCCTTCCCCCGACGAGCGCCAAGACATGGCCTATTCCCCGCTATCTACGCCCGAGAAGGAGTAGGGGAGAGCTCCCTCGGCTAGCGCTCCTCAGCCGACGGCAGGCTTGCAGGCTGAACAAGTCAGACAATTTGTGTATTTTAGCGGTATATTGTACCCTGTGTACATACCCCTAGTAGTGTCGAATCAATGACAGAGCTTAAGCCCAAGTCTAGAGATCGCGTTCGTGCAGCTCTCTCCGCCCTCAAAGCCTTCAGCAGGCGACATCCATCCCTGCGCTACATCATCACTGGTGTGCTGGCTTTTGTGCTGATCTTCCTCGTCGGAGATAGCAACCTCTTCAACTACCTGAGGAACGAGCGACGTAAGGCCTTCATACAAAGTGAATACAATCGCTATCGCCCTCAGTACGAAGCCGACAGCGCCCGTCTAAGCGATATCCGAGACAACCGAGAGCATATCGAGCGTATCGCTCGTGAGCAGTACTATATGCATATCCCTGGCGAGGAGGTCTTCGTCCTAGCTCCGGATAGTCTTGACCCCTCGAAATAGAGTAGACTGAATTATGAACAAGCAGTACAAGTACCTCTATATCGTCAGCGTCCTCCTCCTGCTGAGTGGGGCCGCGCTGGCCGTGATCGATCATCCCATCTTCGATATCATCTATGGCTTAGGTGCCTTTGGCTATGCTGCGTACTACCTACTGACGCCTACGGATGAGCTCACGGGGACGCTTCGCCGAGCCGTACGTATGGGCGTCTTCTCGGGACTTCTCTTCCTGATCTCGGCTGCAGCTCGCTTCGATACGTTTGCTACCTTTGGTCAGGGGCTATGGCTAGTCTTCCTGGCACTAGGGCTTATCTATATGATTTATGGGAATGTACTCCTCTATATCGACGAACGAAAGAAACAATGAAATCTAACCCTATAGCACCTGAAGGCAAGATCCGGTCGGAACGCCTGACGGTACCGGGGGGCAAGAAGCCTCTCCTTCGACTCTACGTCGATAGTGCAGAGCCGACGACCCTGCTTCCCTTCCTCATCAAAGCCCTTCCCGACAAGAGCCGAACTACCATCAAGCAGCTCCTACATGACCGCTTCATCTCGATCGGTCTAGAGGCTACGACCCAGTTCGACGCCCCGCTTAAGGCCGGGGACGAAGTGAATATACATCCAGCGCCTCTCCCGAAGAAGTTCACCCATAAGGGTATCGAGATCCTCTATCAGGATGAATACCTCATCGTCATCCACAAGGATGCGGGCCTGCCTACCGTGGCTAGTGGTGAGGAGAAGGACAAGACAGTGCTCCGTCTGCTCTCGGACCACCAGAAGAGCTTCAACCCTCGTGCTAAGGTCTACCACATCAATCGCCTTGATAAGGATAGTGCGGGCTTTGTAGTCTTTGCCAAGAGTCGCGACTTGCAGTGCGAGCTGAGCGACCATTGGTCTCGCTACGTGAGAGGCCAGCACTTCGCTGCCGTCCTCGAGGGTCACCCCCAGGCAGATAGCGGTATCCTCCTGCCCCCTCCATCAGAGCTAGACGCAAAGAAGGACCGAGGGGCGAAGAAGGGGAAGGCCACCGGTCCCAAGCCCAGCTCAGACGATGAGCGTACGGCGGGGCGAGCCGAGTGGCATACTCTGGTGAGCGGGCCTAGCCGTGTGCTCGTCTCGGTAGCGCTTCTGACGGGGCGCAACAATCGCCTACGTCGACAGTTCGCACAGCTTCGCCTGCCGATAGCAGGGGACTGGCGCAATGGCTCTACAGAGAAGGAGCTCGGGCGAGTAGCGCTCGAGGGGACGCATCTGAGCTTTGTCCACCCTGTGACGGGCAAGCTTCTTGAGTTCCGTCAGCCGATACCTCCGCTCTTCCGGAAGCTCGTCAAGGGCGCCCAAGTCGCAACTAAAAATCCTAAGAAATCAGTGAGAAAATAGATCCATTAGTTAATCGTAAAGTATAATGACCACACAACAAAAACTGAAAAGGGGAGCGCATGCTCCCGCACACTGGCCTTACTCAGCCATGCGAAGCATCTTCTTCGCCCTAGGCCTTCTGCTCTCTACGGTAGGCCTCAGCGCACAGATCGTACGTGATGCCGTCAGCTGGACTCGCTCCGTGGAGGATAAGTCCCCTACAGAGAAGGTCCTCGTCTTCACTGCGCAGGTCAAGGGGGAATGGCACCTCTACGGTACCGATCTCCCTAAGGGCGGGCCTACACCTACACACCTCGTCGTCGACAAGATCTCTGGTGCCGAACTCGTCGGAGGCCTAGTCGCTAGCCAGAAGCCCATAGAGAAGTTCGACCCGAACTTCGAGATGACGCTTCGCTTCTATAGCGGGAAGATATCCTTCCGTCAGAAGATCCGCATCACTGACCCTAAGAAGTTCGCCCTCGTGGGGGCTGTACGCTACATGGTCTGCAATGACGAGCAGTGCCTCCCCCCGACGAACTTCGAATTCACCATCCAACCTAAGGAGCTAGGTAAGCTGGGGGAGTCCGTGCCTGCAGCGCAGACCACCACTGAGACAGCTGAGACCCCTGCGGGCGCTTCTGCCCTGGGGGAGGCTCAGCCCTCCGATAGTCTCCCTGCAGTAGCTGAAGCCACCGCTAGCGTAGCGACTGACTCCGCTCAGACCGCTGTCTCTGACCTCTGGGCACCTGTGATCCCAGAGCTCAAGGCCTATGGCGACAAGGCGCTCAACCAAGCCGACGGATCGCTATGGATGCTGCTACTAGGAGGGTTCCTCGGAGGGCTCGTGGCTCTCGTCACCCCCTGCGTCTGGCCGATGATCCCTATGACGGTGAGCTTCTTCCTCAAGCGTACCTCCGATAGGAAGAAGAGTATCCGTGATGCCCTGATCTACGGGCTGGGTATCATCGTCATCTACGTCTCTCTGGGGCTGATCGTCTCTGCGATCTTCGGTCCAGCGACACTGAATGACCTAGCCACGAATGCCTACTTCAACGTAGCCTTCTTCCTGCTCCTGGTCATCTTTGCTATCTCCTTCTTCGGTGCCTTTGAGCTTGTCCTCCCCTCCTCGTGGACGACGAAGATGGACCAGAAGGCCGACTCTGCCTCGGGCTTCATCAGCATCTTCTTCATGGCCTTTACACTGGCCTTGGTCTCCTTCTCTTGCACGGGTCCCATCATCGGCACGCTCCTAGTACAGGCAGCGACTTCCTCTACGGGGATCCTGGCTCCAGCAGTAGGGATGCTTGGCTTTGCCCTAGCGCTCGCCCTGCCCTTCACGCTCTTCGCCATCTTCCCCAACCTACTGCAGTCGATGCCTAAGAGCGGGGGATGGATGAACTCCGTCAAGGTAGTGCTTGCCTTCATCGAGCTAGCCCTCGCCCTGAAGTTCCTCTCTATCGCTGACCTAGCGTATGGCTGGCGTATCCTCGACCGTGAGGTCTTCCTCTCCCTCTGGATCGTCATCTTCATCCTCCTCGGGCTATACCTGCTGGGTAAGATCCGCTTCCCTCACGACAGCCCTCAGGAGAAGACACCTATCCCTGCGCTCTTCCTAGCGATCGTGTCCTTCTCCTTCGCCGTCTACATGATGCCAGGACTCGTCGGTGCCCCCCTGAGAGCTATCAGTGCTTTCGCCCCACCTCTTCGCACGCAGGATCTGAACCTCTACAACGGGGAAGTGCATGCTAAGTTCGACGACTACGACGCCGGTATGGCCTATGCTCGTCAGGTAGGCAAGCCCGTAGTCGTTGACTTCTCTGGCTACGGCTGCGTCAACTGCCGTAAAATGGAGGCCTCCGTCTGGATAGACCCGAATGTCAAGAGCCTTCTAGAGAATGACTACGTCCTGATCACCCTCATGGTCGACGAGAAGACACCACTGAAGGAGCCTATCGAAGTCCAGGAGAACGGCGAGACAGTCAAGCTTCGTACGGTAGGGGACAAGTGGAGCTACTTCCAGCGTATGAAGTTCGGTGCCAACGCCCAGCCCTTCTATGTACTCCTCGACCATGAGGGTAAGCCCCTCGGCCCTTCGAGAGCTTATGACGAGGATGTACCCGCCTATATCAAGTTCCTCAAGGCAGGCTTGAGCGAATTCGAGCAGCGTAAGTAATCCCACCACGTACCTTCTACTTATATATGGGTATACAGCATAGTCGAGAGGAGAAGCTAGCGGCCTTTGGGCGCCTCCTGGATGTCATGGACCGCCTCCGCTCCGAGTGCCCTTGGGATCGGGAGCAGACGACAGAGAGTCTCCGCACCAATACCATCGAGGAAGTCTATGAGCTCTCCGATGCTATCCTCTCGGGAGCACCCGAGGAGATCAAGAAGGAGCTGGGGGATGTACTCCTCCATGTCGTCTTCTATAGCAAGATCGGAGAGGAACAGGGATCCTTCGATGTCGCCGATGTCGCCAATGCTCTGTGTGACAAGCTGATCTTCCGCCATCCCCATGTCTACGGCGAGACCGAAGCCTCTACCTCCGAGGCCGTCATAGAGCGCTGGGAGGAATTGAAGCAGAAGGAGAAGAACGGCAATAAGACCGTACTCTCCGGCGTCCCCTCCTCCCTGCCCGCCCTGATCAAGGCCTACCGCATCCAGGACAAGGCTAGAGGTGTCGGCTTCGACTGGCAGCACCCAGAGGATGTCTGGTCGAAGGTCGAGGAAGAGCTCTCCGAGCTCCGTGGTGCTATCACCTCGGGCTCAGTAGAGGATACAGAGGCCGAGTTCGGTGACTTCCTCTTCAGTATCATCAACGTAGCTCGTAAGTACAAGGTCAACCCCGATAATGCCCTCGAGCGTACCAACACCAAGTTTATCCGTCGCTTTGGCTACATCGAAGCTCGGGCGAAGGAGGAGGGGCGTACGCTCAAGGAACTCTCGTTAGAGGAGATGGATGCACTCTGGGATGAGGCCAAGAAGCTCGAAGCTAAGCCTTAGCGCTCGGCTCACGCTCTAGTCCATCCTCCCGCCTATCTCCACTAGCTTTCCACTGGGCCTACTGGTCCTATTTGCCTGACCTCTAGAGGCTGATAGGGCTAGTAGGCTCACTGCTTTTCATCCGTCTAGATGCCTATGTCTCACCCAGACTCACCCATTCGACTCCTCTCTTCCTGCAAAGGATGCCTCCGCCCTAGCTCAAGCGATCACATGGATGCTGGAGCACCCAGAGGAGCGTAGAGCTATGGGGAAGAAGGGTAGGGAACGTATAGCACGAGACTTCAGCCCTGAGAGCTACTGCCAGCTCTTCGCCGAGCTCTTTCGCTCTCTCGCTCGGTAGTACAAGTTCTGGGGATTTATTAGGGCACTCCCTACTCCCTTGACAGGCTATATCCTAGGTAAAGACTAGGCTAAGCTCGGGGCACTCGGTAGTGTAGATCCTGAGTATCTGGCAGTGTAGTCTCTGACTACCTGCTAGCCTCAGCTCCGAGCATGCACCCATATGATTTACTTCTTTCGTCTGTGCCTCCTCCCGTGGGGCTTTGCTTGAGTGAGCGGAGCTAGAGAGACGGGTACGACGACCTATTTACTCAATGATAAATATGACCACCACCTATACCGAGGCCCATGGCGCCTCAGTAGTGCGCTTTGCGGATATCGAGATACTCCGCTATGAGATCCCTGGGTTTGCCTCCCTGCCTTTAGAGCGGAAGCTATTCATCTATCACCTCAGTGAAGCGGCTCTGGCAGGACGAGATATTACCTTCGATCAGAATGGCCGTCATGGCCTACGCCTACGTGCCTTCTTCGAGGGGATCTACTTGACCTACTCAGGAGACAGAGCTTCTGAAGCCTTCCTGGCACTCGAGACGTATCTCTTCCGTCTCTGGTTCTCATCGGGTATCCATCACCACTATGGCTCGGAGAAGTTTGAGCCTGCCTTCTCCCGAGCCTACCTCCTAGAGGTCCTAGCCGAGGTACAGCGGGAAGGCCAGCTCCTTCGCTATCGTGGGCAAGAGCTGGAAGAACTGCTTCAGCTGATCTTTGACCCTCAGGTCGCCCCTCGCCGTACCGTGCAGAGTGGCGATGAAGATCTAGTGCAGGCTTCGTCGGCGAACTTCTATGCCCCCGGGGTGACACAAGCGGAAGCAGAAGGCTTCTATGCTCGTGCCTACGAAGATCTCTCCGAGGCAGAGCGTCAAGCTCCCCCTTCGCTCGGGCTGAATAGTCGCCTTGGGAAGAACGAGGATGGTGAGCTCTACGAAGAGGTCTACAAGCAGGGAGGCCTCTATGGTGAAGCCCTCACACGTATCATCGCTTCACTGAAGTCGGCCGCTGCCTATGCCGAGACGGACGAGCAGCGACGTACGATACTCTCCCTCATCGACTACTACAAGACAGGGGATCTGGACAAGTATAATGACTACTGCATCTCTTGGGTAGAGGATACGAAGCCGGAGGTAGACTTCATCAATGGCTTCACCGAGGTCTACACCGATCCTCTAGGCACGAAGGGGATGTGGGAGAGCCTCGTGCATGTCCGTGATCACGAAGCTAGTCGGAGGACAGAGAAGATATGCTCCGAGGCCAAGTGGTTCGAGGATCATGCTCCCGTCGATCCACGCTTCAAGAAGGAGGAGCCACGAGGCGTCTCGGCTACCGTCGTCTCGGTAGCTATGCTCGCGGGAGACTCATACCCCGCTACTCCTATCGGTATCAACCTCCCGAACGCAGACTGGATACGTGCTACGCATGGCTCTAAGTCGGTGACGATCGACAACATTCATCGGGCCTACCATATCGCCTCGCAGCACAGCGGGATGGACGAGGCCTTCGTCCCCGACCCTTCGGTACGTGCGCTCCTAGAGAAATATGGCGAGGTCACGGAGCATCTCCATACCGACCTACACGAATGTCTAGGGCATGGCTCGGGGAAGCTCCTCCCAGGTGTCTCTGCGGATGCCCTTGGGGCGTACCATTCGACCCTAGAGGAAGCACGAGCCGACCTCTTCGCCCTCTACTACATGGCAGACGAGCATCTCGTCGAGCTGGGGCTACTACCCGATCGGGAGGCGTACAAGGCTTGTTACTACCGCTATCTACTCAATGGTCTAGTCACGCAGCTCGTGCGCATCCGTCCGGGACACGTGCTGGAGGAAGCGCACATGCGCAATCGGGCGCTCATCGCTCGCTATGTGCTAGAGAAGGGGAGTGCACTCGGTGCTCTGGAGCTAAAGGGTCTAGAGCTGATCATCCATGACTACGAGGCACTCCGTCCGATCCTCGCCGAACTCCTCTCTGAAGTACAGCGTATCAAGAGCGAAGGGGACCAGGGGGCAGGCCGTGCTCTCGTCGAGCGCTATGCGATCGAGATCGACCCGAAGCTTCATGAAGAAGTCCTAGCCCGCTACGAGCAACTCCATATAGCTCCCTACAAGGGCTTCGTGAACCCAAGGCTTGAGCTGGTCTATGATGAAGCGGGCGGTATCACTGATGTTCGTGCCGACTACACCGAAGGCTATGCCGAGCAGATGCTCCGCTATAGCCGGGTGTATGCTACCCTACCTCTCGATCCCGTGACGGCAGAGGAGCTTCGTCACCCTATGCCCTCTGAGCAGGCGCTCCTCGAAGCTAAAGAGCTAAGGACACAGCTACGTCGAGTGATGGATGGGCAGGTCGCTTCGTCGATGCGGGACAAGGGCCTGCACTACGGGATCAACTTTGGTCTGACACTCGACTATATCCTTCGTCTAGCGGAGAAGCAGCCCAAGCGTGCGGAGCTAGCTACCTACCTGCTTTCCCGTGATGTACGGGAGCTCAAGCTGATCGGTCAGCTCATCTACCCTGCCGAGGCAGTGACATACGAAGTGGCTACTGAGCTAGCTCGCTCCTCGTTCGCTAACCCTGAACTGAGGGACTACCTCGCTAAGCACCTCTTCGACCGCACGCCCTCTGCTCCCTTCTGGGCACTGGACTGGATCTTCACGGATGCCGATCAGCGCTGGGAGGATGTCCTGCCTGTAGCCTTCACCGTCCTAGCCCGATGGTTCTCCCGAGGCTTCGTGCTGGAGACAAAGGCATGGGCGACGAAGCTCCTTCGGGAGAGCCTCGCCTTCCTCTCCTCCGACGAAGTCCCTTACCCCACACCTCTCCAGCGCTCCGTCCTGCTGATGCTCAAGCGTTGGGGGCGTACAGATGCCGAGATGCGTGCTGATCTCCTTGCTTCGGCCGAGCTATCTGCTTGGGAGGCGGGAGACAATCCCGTCCAGCAGGAATTTGCTGCCGACCTGCGCTTCGAACTAGAAGAATATCTCACCACTCAATAGTTCCACTCCGAATGAAACGAATCCTCGCTTTCCTAGCCTTTGGGCTGTCTCTCTCCTCCTTCGCTTCGCAGTCGCAGCCTACGCTCCCTGCTGAGCTCAAGATGGAGAAGCCTCGCAAGGTGCGCTTCCCCTTCTACTACTTCGAGCGTGCTGTCAATGGCAACCTCATCGGCCGAGGCTCTGACCAAGCACTCTTCTGCATCTACACGAGCCACACACGGGGCTACCAGCTTGATGCCCTGACTATCGACCTCACCGGCACTACTGATCTCCGTGATGTCACAGCGCTCAAGCTCTACCGCACGAAGAATAACGACCGCTTCGACCCTCGTGATCCAGGCGAACTGCTTGCCACGGCGAAGGTCGGTAAGAAGGGGCTCGTCCCCTTCAGTATCAATAAGCAACTGAAGGAAGAGGATGCCCTCTGGGTCGTTGCCGACATTGCTCCTAAGGCAAAGGAAGGTCACCAGGTCTCTGCCGAAGTCGCTACGATCATCGCTGACAACCTTGAGCTCGAGGGCCTCACTACCGAGCGTCATACGCAGGAGATCGTCCTACAGCGTACCCTCCTCTGGGCACCAGGGGAAGCTGGATCGAAGCACTATCGTATCCCAGGGATCGTCCGCCTGTCAGATGGCACACTGGTAGCGAGTATCGACCGACGCAAGGAGAAGGATGGAGACCTCCCCGCCGATATTGACGTCGAGGTCAAGCGGAGCACTGACGACGGTCGCACGTGGAGTGCACCGATCACTGTCGCCACGGGTACTAAGGAGCACGGCTATGGCGATGCAGCTATGGCCACCGATGGCAAGACTATATATATGGTGATGGTCGGTGGCGCAGGTCTCTGGACCTACCCCTCGATCTCCAAGGAGCACTCGCAGATGTACTTCACCAAGAGTTCGGATGGCGGGAAGACCTGGGAGCCCCTTACGAATATCACCAAGCAGGTCTACCTCGGCCCCTATGCTTGGGGGGGCTTCTTCGCCTCGGGTAATGGGATCATCACCTCTAAGGGGCGTATCGTCTTCGTCGCAGCTCAGCGCACAGACCAGAGCTGGGGTGGGGCGATGGACAACATCCTCGTCTATTCGGATGACAAGGGGAAGAGCTGGCAGATCTCTTCGCCCGCCCGTCATGATGGCGACGAATCGAAGGTCGTCGAGCTCTCTGATGGTTCGCTCCTCGTCTCCAGTCGCAATCGTGCCTCTGGGGCTAATGCCCGCACCTACATCCTGACACGTGACGGAGGGAAGACCTGGATGCCTGCTGGCACTTGGCCCGAACTGACGGGGAATGCTTGCAATGGTGCCTTCGCTCGCTACCAACCTATAGGCAAGGGTCGAGGGGAGCAGTCGAAGTACCTCCTACATACCCTACCTGCCAGCCCCACACGTGATCACCTTCGTCTCTTCCTCAGTAAGGACGAGGGGAAGACTTGGCCTGTCTCCCGTGAGATCTGTCGAGGCGAATCCGTCTACAGCGAGGTGATGGTCTTCCCCGACGGCACCATCGGGATCATCAGTGAGGAGAACGATCGCCCAGCCTTCGATATTTACTTCACGCGCGTCTCTCTGGATTGGCTCCTCTCGGGGACTCCCAGCACTAGCCGTTAGCACGGGCAAACCCTTCATTTTCGTCCCCGCCATTGAGGGGCGAAGTGATGCACCCTCTACTAGGTCCAAAGGAAACCTACTGTGGGTCGCATCGACGACCTACCGTAGGTCGCAAAGGCGATCCACCGT